>Ga0105238_10000412_pt1 | contig 45119 bp, 39 predicted proteins | sample KBSC34metaG_FD_81526 | JGI IMG/M metagenome (GOLD analysis project Ga0105238, IMG submission 81526) | Corn rhizosphere microbial communities from Kellogg Biological Station, Michigan, USA - KBS C3-4 metaG | ecosystem: Host-associated > Plants > Roots > Rhizosphere > Soil | place: Michigan, USA...
CCAACGCGTGCCGCGGCTGGGCGGAGGCGCTGGACAGGCCGGATGCCATCGCGCCGACGCGGCAGCCCGAACCGCGCCCACCCTTCGCCGCGCGTCCACGCCGCCTGTCGGTGACCGCCATCGAACTGTGGCGGCGCGACCCCTATGCGCTGTACGCCCAGCGCATCCTGAAGCTGCGCCCGCTCGACCCCCTCGACGCCGATCCCGGCGCGGCTGAGCGCGGCGAGATCATCCATCACGCGCTGGACCAGTTCATCGCCCGCCACCCGGACCGGCTGCCCGCCGACGCGCTGGCCGCGCTCATCGCCGACGGACGCGCGGCTTTCGGCGAGACGCTGAGCCATCCCTCGGTCGCCGCCTTCTGGTGGCCGCGCTTCGAGCGGGTGGCCGCCTGGTTCATCGCGTTCGAGCAGGCGCGCCGCCAGGCCGGCATCCGCCCGCTTCGGACCGAAATCACCGGCGGCATCCTGATCGAGACCGACACCCAGCCCTTTCACCTGACCGCCAAGGCCGACCGGATCGACCGGCTGCCCGACGGACGTTTTGCGATACTCGACTACAAGACCGGCCGCCCGCCGACGCCGGGATCGGTCCGTGACGGGTTCGCCCCGCAATTGCCGCTGGAGGCGGTTATCGCCGACCAGGGCGGCTTCGGCGGCCTGCCCGCCGGCGCCACCGGAGAGCTGTCCTATCTGCGCCTGACCGGTGGCAACCCGCCGGGCGAATTCCTGCCGGCGCTGGGCAAGGACGCGCCGGACGAAGCCATCGCCAATGCCTGGGAAGGGCTGGCCGCGCTGATCGCCATCTACGACGACCCGGCCTATCCGTACCGGGCAGCCGTGCCCAGCGAATATGCCTTCCCCGGCGATTTCGACCACCTCTCGCGGCTGGCCGAATGGGCGGTCCGGTCATGAACGAGAACTTCCAGGACAAAGCTCGTCGCCGTGCATCAGACCCCAAAAGTAGCGCCTGGGTCGACGCGTCAGCAGGAACGGGAAAAACAAGCGTCCTAACGGAACGAGTGCTTAGGCTGCTGCTAGACGGCGTTTCTCCCAACCGGATTCTCTGCATTACTTTCACTCGCGCGGCCGCCGCCGAAATGTCCATCCGCATCACAAAACGGCTTGGACAGTGGGCTGTGGCAGATGACGGTGCGCTGTACGATGAAATTCAAAAGCTCACAGGGGATCGGCCCGATCCCAAAATCTTGACCCACGCACGGCAGCTCTTCGCTGCCATCGTCGACGCGCCGGCCGGCTTCCGAATCCAGACCATCCACGCCTTCTGCCAGTCTGTGCTGCGCCGTTTCCCGCTGGAGGCCGGCCTGGCGCCGCATTTCGACCTGCTGGACGACCGCACCGCCGGCGAATTGCTGGCCGAGGCGCGGCAGATCGTGCTGTTCGAGGCCGGGCGCGATCCCGGCGGCCCGCTGGGCAAAGCCCTTTCGGTGCTGATCGAATATATGGACGAACGTGGATTCGCGGCCCTGATCCAGGCGGTGCTGTCGTCGCGCCGCAGGCTGACCCAAGCCATCGCCGATTATGGTGGCGTCGGCCTGCTGGCGCCGCGCATGTGGCGCGCGCTGGGGCTGGAGCCGGGCGAGACGGCGGACGTCATCCTGGCGGAAGCCTGCCGCGAAGGCGTGTTCGACCGCGCCGGCCTGCGCCATGCCTGCGAATCCCTTTCCGTCGGCAGCGCCACCGACCTGCGCCGCGCCGACGGGATCGCCGCCTGGCTTGCGGCGGCGGACAGGGTCGCCGGCTGGGATGCCTATGTCGGCCAGTTCCTGAGCGCGAAGGGCGAGCCCAACGGCAACTACGCCAAGACCAAGGCGCATAAGGCGATGGCCCATATATTGGAGCCGGAGGCGCTGCGCCTGATGAAAGTGCTGGACCGGCTGCGCTGCGCCGCCACGGCCACGGCCACCGAGGCGATGCTGGTCGTCGCCGACGCCATCTTCCGCGTCTATGAGGCCAGGAAATCGGCCAAGGCGCTGCTGGATTACGACGACCTGATCGAGGTGACGCGCAAGCTGGTGGAGAGCGACGCCGCCTGGGTGCTGTACAAGCTGGATGGCGGCATCGACCATCTGCTGGTCGACGAGGCGCAGGACACCAATCCGGAGCAGTGGCGCATCATCCAGGCCCTGTCGGCCGAGTTCTTCGCAGGCGCCGGGGCGCAGGAGCAGAACCGCACGATCTTCGTCGTCGGCGACGGCAAGCAGTCGATCTACAGCTTCCAGGGCGCCGACCCGACCGCACTCGGCCCCATGCGGCGCTATTTCGAGCAGCAGCTGAAGAACATCGAGGCGGTGCTCCAGCCGGTGGACCTCACCAAATCCTTCCGCTCGACCGACCCGGTGCTGCGGCTGGTCGACGGCGTCTTCGCCAATCCCGAGGCCTATGACGGCGTCCACGACGACCCGGACAATCCGCTGAAGCACGATCTGTCGCGCCTGGATGCGCCGGGCCTGGTCGAATTGTGGCCGCCGTTCGAGCCCGAGGAGGAGGAAGAGGTCGAGACTACCGGCCCCTGGGCGGCCAATGACCGGCCACGAAGCGCGGGCGATCCCGAGCAGGACCTGGCCGACCGTATCGCCGACACGATCCAGGGCTGGATCGCCGCGCGCGAGCCGCTGGTTCCGGGCGGGCCGCCGATCGCGGCGGGCGACATCATGATCCTGGTTCGCCGGCGGACACGGTTCGTCATGCCGCTGATCCGGGCGCTGAAGGCCCGCGACGTGCCGGTGGCCGGCGTCGACCGGTTGGCGCTGACCGAGCCGCTGGCGGTGCAGGACCTGATGGCGCTGGGCCGTTTCCTGCTGCTGCCCGAGGACGACCTGACCCTGGCGTGCCTGCTGAAATCGCCCCTGATCGGGATCGGCGAGGACCAGCTCTTCGCACTGGCCTACAACCGGTCCGGCAGCCTGTGGAATGCGCTGCTGGCCGCATCGGAGACGAACGCCAGGGAATTCGAGCCGGCACGCGCCTGGCTGGCCAGGCTGCTGGGCGAGGTCGATTTCGCCCGGCCGTTCGAGCTTTATGCCGGCGTGCTGGCCGCGCCCTGCCCCAGCAGCCCGAAAGACAGCGGGCGCAAGGCGCTGTGGCAACGCCTTGGGCCTGACGCCCTCGACCCGCTCGACGAGTTCCTGTCGGCGGCGTTGGACTATGAGCAGCGCCATGCCCCGACCTTGGAGGGTTTCATCGGCTGGCTGGAGGCGAGCGACGCCGAGATCAAGCGCGAGCTGGCCGGGCGCGGCGACTCGGTGCGGATCGTCACCGTGCATGGCGCCAAGGGGCTGGAGGCGCCGATCGTCTTCCTGCCCGACACGATGCAGGTGCCCAGCGCCAATACCGGGCCGCAGCTGCTGTGGCACGAGCCCGGTGACGGGCGCGCCATTCCCTACTGGTCGCCCCGCGCCGATGTCCGCCCCGCCCTGTGCGGCAATCTGGGCGCGGCCAACCATGCCGCGACCCTGAGGGAATATCGCCGCCTGCTTTATGTAGCGCTGACCCGCGCCCGCGACCGGCTCTATATCGGCGGCTGGCGCGGCAAGCGCAGCCCCGCCGCCGGACACTGGTACGGGCTGGTCGAGGCCGGAATGCTGAGCCTGAACGCGCAGGAGATCCCCGACCCGGACGGCCGCAACCGCCTGCGCCTGGACTATGCCGGAACCGGCCGCGCGGCCCCCCAGGCAGAGAAAAAACAGACGCAGGTGGCGCAGCCGCTGCCGGAGTGGGCGCGGCGGTTGCCGCCGGCGGAGCCGCGGCCGTTTGGGCCGCTGACGCCGTCGCGGATCGAGTTTCCCGGCGCGGCCGAGCCGGCGGTGCGCTCGCCCGCCACGCCGGAGGATTCGGCGCGCTTCCGCAAGGGCCGGGCGATGCACAGGCTGCTGCAGCTTCTGCCGGACATTCCGGCGGCCGACCGCGCGCGTGCATCGAAGCGGTTGCTGGTCGAATTTCCAGCCGAGCGGCACGCGGCCCTGCTGGCCGAGGCCGAAGCGGTGATCGATGCGCCGGAATTCGCCCGCTATTTCGGGCCGGGATCGCGCGCAGAGGTGCCCATCGTCGGGCGGATCGGCGTGCGCGGCATCGCCGGCCGGATCGACCGGCTGCTGGTCGAGCCGGATCGCGTGACCATCGTCGATTTCAAGACCGGACGCCTGCCCCCTGCCGGGCCGGACGATGTTCCGGCCAGCTATCTGGCCCAGATGGCGGCCTATCGCGCGGTGCTGCGCCAGATCTATCCGGAGCGCGCAATCGACCTGGTTCTGGTCTGGACCGACGGGCCGGCCGCCGTCACCCTCGACGCCGGCAAACTAGCCCCCTACGAAGCATATCTGACATCCACGCCGGTCAATGCTGAGGCTCAAAGCGCTGCTTGACCTGAAGCACCCGCTCCCCATACTTCATTGACACCTTCAAGGAGTAATTTCCGTGACCACCGCCGTTACCGATGACACTTTCGAAACCGCCGTCCTCAAGTCCGAGACGCCGGTTCTTCTCGATTTCTGGGCGGAGTGGTGCGCGCCTTGCCGTCAGATCGCCCCGATCCTGGAAGAGGTCCAGAGGGACAAGGGCGACAAGCTGACCGTCGCCAAGATCAATATCGACGAGAATCCGGGCGTGCCCAGCAAGTACGGTGTGCGCGGCATCCCGACCCTGATGCTGTTCAAGGGCGGCCAGCTGGCCGCGACCAAGATCGGCGCGCTGCCCAAGGGCGCGCTGTATGAGTGGATCGACTCGGTCCTCTAAGACAGTCCTGCGTTACTCGCCGGAATTGTTGAGCAGCTTCTCGATTCCGGCGCGTATCTCCACCATCGCGGCTTCGATTTCCTGATCGCGCGGCGGCGACGACATCGCTACCGGCTCGCCGGTGGTGACGCTCGCCAGCCGCTCGGCCGTATCCGCCAGCCGCGTCAGCGGCTCCCAGATCACGTTCGACAGCGCGGCGGCGATAATCTCGGCCTCCTCCTGCTCGATCCGTTTGGGCGCCGCTCCAGCGGCCGCCTGATCGGCTGGGCGGTGCGCCTCCGCCGCATGGACCGAGATCAGCGGCCGGATCACCGACGTGGCCGCCGCGACGGCGCCGTCGACCAGCGGCGTCAGCGCCATCCGCACGGCATACCGCGCCAGCACGATCGCAAAACCGGCGGCCGTCCCGGCGGCGAGCGCGGCATCCCATTTGCCGTCCGCGCCATGGGCGAACAGCGCCAGCGTGGCGGCAAGCGCCAGCACGACCGGCACCAGCGGCCGGATCGTTCCGGCAAGGCTGAGCCGGTCCAGCCAGATCCGGCTTAACCCCAGCAGCAGCGGCGCATCGACCACCACACGGCGTTCCTCGCCCTCGGCCACCGGCACGATGGCGATCATCGCCTCGGCCTGGTCGGCGATGGCGGTGGGGGCGAAGGCGGCGCGCCAGTCGGCGGCATTCCACTTGCCGGCCACGAGCGGATCGAGCCGAAGCTCGTCGATCCGGCGGCGCAGGCGCGTGGTCTCGACAATCCCGCCGATCAGCGCCGCCAGCGAAGCGACGACGCCAAAGGCCGCCACGGCGCCGCAGAGCGCCCATGCCGCCTTGCCCGCCCCGGCAAGCCCCGACAGAAGCGCAGCGCCACCGAGGCCGAGCGCCGCCAGGACGCCGTTCCAGCTGAGGGTCAGGGCGAAAAACACGGCGATACCGGCGATCAGCCCGAGTATCCCCGCCGCCATGCGCGATGTCATGGGTCGGCTCCTTAAGCAGTTTCCCGTCGGTGGCAGGCGCTCAGGCGCAAAGCGTTGCCTGGACCGAATCATCGGCCAGTCGAGGTGCATATCAATCCGCCGCCCGACTGCCAATGCCGCTGACGTACCGCCCGATATTGAACACAGCGAGCGCGGATGATCGTTGCTACCTTAGCCTCGCTTGCTATATCTTTCTGTCCAAATAGTTTTTTCACGAAGAATATGCGTCTCACCCGGCTCGCTCCCCTCATGCTGGCGCTGATCCTCCAGGGCTGCGGTTCATCCGGCCCATCGGAGGCCGTGGTCCAATCCAAGGCATCGCAGGCGATCTATCGGATCGGCCCCCTGGATTCGCTCGAGATCTTCATCTGGCGCATGCCGGAACTGTCCCGCACCGTGACCGTCAGGCCGGATGGACGCATATCGGTTCCGCTGATCGACGACCTGGTCGCGACCGGAAAAACGCCCACCCAGCTGGCCCGCGATATCGAAGTGCAGTTAACAAAATATGTTCAAGACCCCACTGTAACTGTTATTGTTGGTGGGTTTCATGGTCCGTTCGATCAGCAGGTCCGTATCGTCGGCGAGGCGGCTGATCCGTCGGCGATTCCGTACCAGGCCAATATGACGGTGCTGGACGTGATGATCGCGGTCCATGGGCTGACCAAGTTCGCCGCGGGCAACCGCGCCGAGCTGATACGGACGGTCAACGGAAAGGAAGCTGTGATACCGGTACGCCTGAACGACTTGCTGAAGGATGGCGACATCGAGGCCAACGTGGCGGTTCAGCCGGGCGATATCTTGATCATACCGCAGTCATGGTTCTAATTAGGCATGGGCTCGCTTAAGGTCTTAATATTCCAGTATGCGCGCGACATCTGGCGCCGCCGCTGGTACGCCGTGGGCGTGGCCTGGGCGATCTGCCTGGTGGGCTGGGTCGTCGTCTCGCGCATGCCCGACATCTATGAGTCCTCCGCCCGCGTCTATATGAATTCGGACGAGGCGCTGACCCCGCTGCTGCGCGGCATTGCAGTGGAGAGCGACGTCGATGCGCGGCTGGAGCGCATGCAGCGGACGCTGCTGTCCAACAGCAACATGAAAAAGCTGATCCGCATGACGGATCTCGATTCCCGCGTGAAGGACAATGCCGACCGCGAGTCGCTGGTCGCGCGCCTGCAAAAGGCGATCGTGATCAAGCTGCAGACCCGCAACCTGTTCACCGTCACCTATTCCGACACCGACCCGCAGCTGGCGCAAAGCGTGGTGTCGAACGTGCTGTCGCTGTTCATGGAATCGAGCGCGGGCGACAGCCGCACCGACATCGACAGCGCCCAGCGCTTCCTGCAGACCGAAATCGACCGGCTGGAGACACAGCTGCGCGAGGCGGAGCGCAAGAAATCCGAGTTCCAGGCGCGGTATTACGACCTGCTGCCCGGCGCCGATAACGGTCTCTCCCGCCTGGAGCAGGCGCGCGCCGACGTGCAGAAGATCACCGAGGACCTGAACGATTCGATCGCCGAGCGCGACAGCCTGCAGAAACAGCTGGAGGCGCAGCAGCAATTCAGCACCGAAACCGTGCCCCAGGAAAAGGCGCCATCCGGCGCCGAGGGCCTGTCCACCTCGCCCCAGACCCGGCTTGCCCAGCTGAAGACCCAGCTGGAAACGGCGAAGGCGACGCTGACCGACCAGCATCCCGTCGTGATCGCGCTGAAGCATCAGATCGCCGCCGCGCAGCAGGAGGTGAACCGGATGCAGAGCGAGGCGAAGGACAAGAAGGGCCCGACCTCGCAGAACATCGCAAACCCGGTCTATATCCAGCTCGCCAGCCAGCTTTCCGAGAAGGAAACCAAGATCGCGTCGCTGCGCCGCCGCCTGGTCTCCTCGGAGGAAGACCGCGACAAGATCGAGGACGAGGCCCGCCGCGCGCCCAGCGTGGGCGCCGAATATCTCAATCTCGACCGCGACTATGAGGTTGTGAAGAAGAACTATACCGAGCTGCTGGCCCGCCGCGAATCGGCGCAGATCGCCGAGAACGCCGACAAGAAGGGCGACAAGATCGACATCAAGACGATCGACACGCCGGAAGTGCCGACCCTGCCCTCGTCGCCGAACCGGCCGCTGTTCCTGTCGATGGTGCTGGTCGCGGGGCTGGGCGCAGGCGTGGGCGTCGCCTTCGTGCTGAGCCAGATCGACAGCTCCTATTCCACCACCACGGCGCTGCAGCAGCTGGGCCTGCCGATCCTGGGATCGATCTCGGTGATCAATTCGTTCGACCGCCGGCCCAAGCACTGGTTCCTCAGCGCCAAGGCCTTCGCCGCAGCCGTCGTCATGCTGGTCGTGATCTATGGCGGATTGCTGCTGGCCTTCATCGGCCTGCATCATAAGGGGGCCTGATGGCCGGCAACCGTTTCGACATGATCGAGCGCGCGGCGGCCCGGCTGCGCCGCGATACGCCGGCGCAGAAGCCCGTGATCGACCAAGCCGCGCCGCCGCAGCCAGCCGAGGCCGCGCCGCCTGAGGCCCCGCAGGAACCGCCGCAGGCGGCCGCGCCCCCGGCACAGCAGTCCTTCGCGGCGCGCCTGTCTGAGAGCATCGCCGCCCGCCAGCCGCAGCAGCCCGCCAACCAGGCTGGCGCGACGCCGGAAAGCCAGCCGCGGAAGCTGATCCACAACCTGAATCCGATGCCGCTCAGGCGGCAGCCGCAGGGCATTCCGGCCGACGACGCGCCGATGCCGATCGCGCCGCCCGTGCCACAGGAAGTGAAGGCCCCGGCGGTCAAGACCAGCCGCAGCGTCGTGCTGGACACGGCCCGCCTGGCGCTGGCCGGCACGATCGACTGGACCGCCGACCGCACGCCGGTGATGGAAGAGCTGCGGCTGATCAAGCGCCGTCTGCTGCGCCGCGCCTTCAACGAGGCGAACGGGCCGGATTCGATCTCGCACCTGGTGATGATCACCAGCGCCAAGCCGCGCGAGGGCAAGACCTTCTGCTCAACCAACATCGCGATCTCGATCTCGCTGGAGGAGGACTACAACGTCCTGCTGGTCGATGCCGATGTCCGCCGCCAGGCGCTGCGGCAGAATCTGGGCCTGGAGGCCAACCAGGGCTTCGTCGACCTGTTGCTCAATCCCGGCCTGGACATGGCCGACGTCCTGCTGCGCACGAACATCCCGCGGCTGTCGATCCTGCCCGCCGGGATGATGAGCGACCGCGCGCCCGAACTGCTCGCTTCCAGCCGCATGCGCGATCTGATCGACGACATGGCGCAGCGCTATCGCGACCGCATCATCATCTTCGATACCGCCCCCTGCCTTGTCTCGAGCGATGCCGCGACCCTGGCGGCGCATGTCGGGCAGGTGGTCTTCGTGGTCGAGGCCGAGCAGACCCAGCAGCATGAGATCGTGGCGGCGCTGAACCTGATCAGCGCATGCCCGGACATCGCGCTGGTGCTAAACAAGGCACAGCCGCTCGCCACCACCTCCTATGGCGGTTACGGGGCCTATTGATCCTGCATTACCGGGCGCGGGAGGCAATGCTGCGCCCAGAGGGACTAAGAAGAACGGGGCGCACCATAAGACCGGCGCTGATCCTTGGCCTGACCAGCCTGTCCGTCAGCGGCCTGGCATTCGCCCAACTGCTGCCCCCGGGCCAGCCGCAGGACACGGGCGGACCGACCGGCATCACGGTGACCCCGTCGATCGGCGTCAGCGAGCTCTATGGCGAGAATGAAGTCGGGACAGGCGGCAGCCAGCCCCAATTCGTCACCCAGATCTCGCCCGGGATCAGCGTGACGGGCGAGACGGCGAGGACCCGGATCAATCTGAATTATCAGCCGACCTTCAACCATTTCGAAAGCGGCGGCTCGAAGGACCGGATCGACCAGAACTTCAATACCGATGGCGAGATCGATCCGATCCAGGACACGCTGACGGTCAAGTTCCAGGGTTATGCCAACACCGCCGACGCCAGCGGCAATGCCAGCAACCAGCAAGGCATCCTGGTGCCCACCAACAACCGCATTTTGTATTATATCGGCAACGTCGCGCCCCGCTATCAGGCGAACTTCCACGATGCCGCGACGCTGGAGGCGAGCTATAGCGTGAATTCGACCAATACCAGTGTCGAGGGGACGAAGGTGCCGGGGTTCGGCATCAACTCCACGAACTCGCTCGGCCAGAACGCCCTGGTGTCCATCGGATCGGCCGAATCGTTCGGGCGGCTGGGCTTGAGGGCCGACTTCGCGCACAACACCAACAGCGGATCCGGCATGAACACCGGATCCACCAGCGACGTGGATACGGTGACGGTCAGCTATCACATCGACCGGAACTTCTATATCAGCGGCTCGATCGGCTATCAGTCGATCAACTATCCGGATAACGGCCCCGACAATCCCGGCTATCGCAGCAACGGGGTCACCTGGACGCTCGGCCTCACCATCACCCCGAACGACCTCAGCACCATCGCGCTCGGCTACGGCAAACAGCAGGGGTCCTATAACCCCTCCATCCAGGTCGGCTATGCGCTGGGACCGCGCACGAACATCAGTGCAAGTTATCTAGTAACAGTTCAGAATCAGCTGACCGCCACCCTGGCGAACTTCAAATATCTGGTCTACGACCAGTTCGGCAATCCGATCGACAGCCGTACTGGTTTGCCTTTTAGCGCGGTGAATCAGACTTTTGCTTCGCAGAACATACTATTTCGTGATAAGCCCGCATTGGTGTCCATATCGCACCAGTTCGAGCGATCAGCCGTGACGCTGACCGGTGAGTATGAGGTACGGAACTCTTTGAGCGGCGTCCAAACAGAGACCAAGGTTCTCAGCGGGTCAATCAACTACTCTCGCCAGTTCTCCCCGCTGGCGCAGGGCAACGTGAGTCTCGGCTATACGCAGAGTGAAAACGTTACTTTCGGTTCACCTCCTGACCGGGCACGAAGCTTTAGCCTGTCCGGGCAGTTGCTTTATAATCTCAGCGACACTACGTCGATCAATGTCGTCGAGAATCTCTTCCGCACGATCAGCAATGATTCACAGAACAACTCGCTGACGCAGCAATTGACGGTCGGCTTGAGGAAATCTTTCTGAGATGTATGCCGAATATTACAATCTGACCGGGCTGCCGTTTCAATTAACCCCGGATTCACGCTTCTTCTTCGAAAGCAGCGTCCATTCCAAGGCGATGGCGCACCTGACCTATGGCCTGAACCAGGCCGAGGGCTTCATCGTCATCACCGGCGATGTCGGGGCCGGCAAGACCACGCTGGTTGAGCATCTGTGCTCAACGCTAGACCCTGAGCAATATGTCATCGCCCGCATCCTCTCGACCCAGATTTCGGCGGAAGACACGCTGCGGCTGGTCGCCAGCGGCTTCGGCCTGCAGGCCGAGGGGCTGACCAAGGGCGAGCTGATGCGCCGGTTCGAGGACATGCTGGTCGCCAATTTCAATGACGGCCGCCGCTCGCTGCTGGTGATCGACGAGGCGCAGAACCTGACCGTTCCGGCGATCGAGGAACTGCGGATGCTGTCGAACTTCACCGTCAACCATTCGCCGCCGCTGCAGAGCTTCCTTCTGGGCCAGCCGCAGTTCCGCGGCATCATGGCCCTGCCCGAGCTGGAGCAGCTGCGCCAGCGCGTGCTGGCCTCCTTCCATCTGGGACCGCTGACCGAGACCGACACCAGGGCCTATATCGAGCACCGGCTGAGCCTTGTCGGCTGGCAGAACGACCCGCGCTTCACCGACGGCTCGTTCTGGCAGATCTATCGCGAGACCGGCGGCGTGCCGCGCAAGATCAATGCGCTGTGCTCGCGTCTGATGCTGTTCGGCTTCCTGGAGGAGACCCATCTGGTCGACGAGCAGACCGTCGTGCAGGTGGCGGACGAGCTGAAGACCGAGCTGGGCGATGTCACCGCCGCGGCCCCGGCCTCGTCGCTTGCGGACGGCAAGGGCGCCGCGCCGGCCGGTGGCGGGGACGAGCTCGATGCCCGCCTGTCGAAGATCGAGCAGAAGCTCGATCGCAACGACCAGGCGATCAAGCGCGCCCTGGCGCTCATCGCGGCATCGCTGGACAAAGACAGCCAATGACCATGGCGGCCCGCCAGCCCGCACCGGAGCCGGTGGGGCCGGTCCCGGCTGTGCGGCTGACGGCTGCCGGAACGCCGCTCAACGCCATGTCGGTGGATGTCGAGGACTATTTCCAGGTTCAGGCCTTCGCCGACACGATCGACCGGACGGACTGGGACCGCCTGCCCTGCCGGGTCGAGCGCAATGTCGACCGGCTGCTGGAGATTTTCGGCGCGGCCGGGACACAGGCCACCTTCTTCACGCTGGGCTGGGTCGCCGAACGCTATCCCGCCCTTATCCGACGGATCGTCGCCGGAGGCCATGAGCTGGCCAGCCATGGCTGGAACCACACCCGCGCCGATTCCCAGGACGAGGCCGCATTCCGCGCCGATATCAGGAAGACCAAGGCGCTGCTGGAGGATACCGGTGGGGTCGAGGTCATCGGCTATCGCGCCGCCACCTTCTCGATCGGGCCGAAGAACTATTGGGCCTTCGACGTCCTGAATGACGAAGGGTATCGCTACAGTTCCAGCCTTTATCCGGTGAAGCACGACCTCTACGGCGACACCAGCGCATCGCGGGTGCCGTTCCACCCGCGCGATCTGCCGATCCTGGAGGCGCCGATGACCACGGTGCAGTATTTCGGCCGCAACTTCCCCTGCTCGGGCGGCGGCTATTTCCGGCTGCTGCCTTATTGGCTGTCGCGAATGAACATGAGCCGGGTGAACAGCCACGACCGGCAGCCCTGCATCTTCTATTTCCACCCCTGGGAAATCGATCCCGGCCAGCCGCGGCAGGAGAATGTCAGCGCCAAATCGCGCTTCCGCCACTACACCAACCTGGAGCGGATGGAAGGGCGGCTGAAGCGGCTGCTGAAGGATTTCGCCTGGGACCGGATGGATCGCGTCTTCCTAGGCGCATGAGCGGCGTCATCGTCAAACAACTGGCCGATGGCGACCGGGGGCGCTGGGACGCGTTCGTCACCGCGACGCCGGGCGGCACGTTCTGCCACCGGTCCGGCTGGAAGCCGGTGATCGAGAAGGCTTTCGGCCACAACACGCTTTTCGCCTATTCCGAACGCGACGGCGAGATCACCGGCGTGCTGCCGCTGACCGAGATACGCTCACGCCTGTTCGGCCATTCGCTGGTCTCGAACGCGTTTCAGGTCTATGGCGGGCCGGTCGCAACGGACGAGGAAAGCCGCCTCGCGCTGGTCAATTACGCCACCGGAATGCTGGCTGCGACCCGGGCAGGCCATCTGGAATTCCGCTCGGAAGTCGCGAGCACGCCGGGCTTTCTGACCAAGGAAGGACTCTATGTCACCTTCCGCCGCGACATCTCGGCCGACCATGAGAAGAACCTGAACGCCATACCGCGCAAACAGCGCGCAGTGGTGCGCAAGGGCATCGCCAACGAGCTGACGGTGAGGGTCGGCCATGACTGGCGGACGCTGCACCGGGTCTATGGCGAAAGCGTGCGGAACCTGGGCACGCCGGTTTTTTCGCAGAAATACTTCCGCCTGCTGTGCGAGGAATTCGGCGAGGATGCCGAGATCCTGGTGGTCGAGGACAAGGGCACGCCGATCGCCGCCGTGCTGAGCTTCTATTTCCGCGACCAGGTACTGCCCTATTATGGCGGCGGCACTCCGGCGGCGCGCACCCGGGCCGGCAACGACATCATGTACTGGGAAGTGATGAAGCGGGCCGCCGACAAAGGCTGCCGGGTGTTCGATTTCGGCCGCAGCAAGGAAGGGACGGGCGCCTACAGCTTCAAGAAGAACTGGGGCTTCACGCCCACGCCGCTGTCGTACGAATTCAAGCTGCGTGTCGGCGACACGATACCCGACGTCAACCCGCTGAACCCCAAATACCGGCTGATGATCGAGACCTGGAAGCGGTTGCCCCTGCCAGTCGCCAACCTGATCGGCCCGATGGTGGTGAAGAACCTTGGCTGAGAAGACGGCGCGCCGCGATGCTGTTACACTGCGCGGCGTCATGAGCGGCACAATATTCCAGGGCACAGCGGTATGAGCACGCTGTCGATGCCCGCGGTTGAATCCGACGTTTCCCTTCAGCGTCTTTGGCACATCACCATCGCCATGTTGGCGGTGGGCGCGCTCGCCTTTGGCTTTGCCTTCCATGTCGAGGTCGTGCGCGCGGTCCAGGTGTGGGACGAATCCACCGCCTATAATCATTGCTTCCTGATCATTCCGATCTCGGCCTATCTGATCTGGGAACGGCGCAAGGCGCTGGCGGCGAGCTCGCCCCACCCCAATCCCTGGGTCCTGCTGGCAATGATCCCGGTCGGGCTGGTCTGGCTGTTCGCCGACAGTCTGCAGATACTGGAAGGCCGCCAGCTGATGGCGATGACCCTGTTCCAGATTTTCATCATGGCGGTGCTGGGACTGAAGGCCTGGCGCATCTCGGCCTTCGCCATCCTGTATCTCTATTTCCTGGTGCCGTCGGGCGCCTTCCTGACCCTGCCGATGCAGGAATTCGCGGCGCGTTTCGCGGTGAAGGGCGTGGAGCTGCTGGGGATCCCGGTCTATTCCAACGGGCTGGATATCGACGTGCCGGGCGCGCGCTTCACCGTCGCCGAAGCCTGCGCCGGCCTGCGCTTCCTGATCGCCTCGGTCGCGCTTGGCACGCTCTACGGCTACACCATGTATCGCAGCTGGCAGCGCCGTGCCGCCTTCATCGTCGTGTCGATCATCGTGCCGATCATCGCCAACGGCATGCGGGTAATGGGCATCGTCGTCTATGGCTACATACTGGGTAATGCCGAGGCGGCGAACGCCGACCACCTGATCTATGGCTGGGTGTTCTTCTCGATCGTCAGCCTGATCCTGATCCTGCTGGGCCTACCCTTCCGCCAGGACGTGCCGATCTTCGTGATCCCGGACGCCGAACCCGCCGCCCGGCGCGGTCAGCCGATGCGGATGGCGGCCGTCACCGCCGCTTCCGTCGCCTTCGTCGCCCTGCTCGCCAGCCCGATCGTCACCGAAGGCGCCATCGGAACCGGAATGGGTACGGTGGCCGCGGGCATCAAGCACATGCTCGGCCACTGATGGCGGCAGCGCCGCCGGTCATCGAGATCGCGCCGATCACGGATTTCGCCGCCCTGGCGCCGCTCTGGCGCGACCTGGAGCGGCACGCCGATTGCTCCTTCTTCCAATCCTGGGCCTGGACCGGCTGTCTGGCCGAAGAACGCTTCGCCGATCCCTGGCTGCTCAGTACCCGGCGCGGCGACCGTATCGTGGCCCTGGGCCTGTTCAATCGCGGCCCACGCGCCGGCCTGTCGCGGCCGATCCTGCTGGCCGAAAGCGGCAGGGCGGACCTGGATTCGGTCTTCATCGAGCATAACGGCCTTCTGCTGGCCCGCGATGAGCCGGCCGATCTGGCCGGCCAATGCTGGCGCGCGCTGGCGGTAACATTCGGCAAGGCGAAATGGCTGGTCAGCGGCACGACGGAAATTGCCGCATTCCCGGCCGACCGCATCGCCAAGGTCCGCGTAAAGCGCCCCGCCCCCTATCTCGAGCTTTCGCCCGGCATCGATCCGCTCGACATCTTCAGCGCCAATACCCGCCAGCAGCTGCGCCGCTCGCTGCGCGCCTGGGAAGAAATCGGCCCGATGAGGCTCGACATTGCATCGCCCGATCAAGCCGGCGGCTATCTCGACGCCCTGGCCGACCTGCACCAGCAATACTGGACCGGCCGCGGCAAGCCGGGCGCGTTTGCCGAGCCGTTCTTCGGCCGTTTCCACCACGCGCTGCTGAACCGCGCATCGGATCGCCAATCGATCGACCTGATCCGGGTCAGCGCGGGAGATCGCGTTGCCGGCTATCTCTATAATTTCGTCCATGATGGGTGGGTCGCCGCCTATCAGAGCGGGTTCGATTTCGGCCCCGATGCCGACAGGCTGCGCCCCGGCCTGGTCTGCCATCTGATGGCAATCCAGCACTATCGGCAGGCCGGTATGCGGCGCTACGATTTCCTGGGCGGAGAGGCGCGCTACAAGCGCAGCCTGGCCAATGCGGAGATTCCGCTGGTCTGGCTGGATGTGCGGCATAAATTGCCTTGGCAATCCAGCCTCCAGGCTGTTTCCTCAAGCGAATTCTAAGTCAGGAACGAGGGCAGCGTGGCGCGCACTGCGAAGCAGATACGGCTTGTCACCTTCAGCACCCTCTATCCCAACAGCGCCCAGCCCAACCACGGCGTGTTCGTCGAGAACCGGCTGCGCCACCTGCTGGCCAGCGGCCAGGTGGTCAGCCGCGTCGTCGCGCCCGTGCCTTGGTTTCCATCGCGCAATCCGCGCTTCGGCATCTATGCGCGCTATGCCCAGGTGCCGACCTGGGAGGAGCGGCACGGCCTGACCCTGCATCACCCGCGCTATCCGGTGATCCCGAAGGTGGGCATGAACATGGCGCCCTACCTGCTGGCCTGGGCGGCCCTGCCGGCCGTCAAGGCCGCGATCAAGACGATGGGCGGGGCCGACGCGATCGACGCCCATTACCTTTACCCTGACGGCGTCGCCGCCACGATCATCGGGCGGGCGCTGAAGGTGCCGGTGGTGATGACCGCGCGCGGCAACGATGTCAGCCTGATCCCGCGCCACCGCGTTCCGCGCCGCCTGATCCAGAAGGCGTGCCAGCGCGCCGCCGGCATCATCACCGTCAGCGCCGCGCTGAAGGATGGGCTGGTCGAGATGGATGTCGATCCCGGCAAGGTGACGGTGCTGCGCAATGGGGTCGACCTCAAGCTGTTCCGGCCCCTGGACCGCCAGGCCACTCGCAAGCGGCTGGGCCTCGAAGGTCCGACCCTGATCTCGGTCGGCCATCTGATCGAGCGCAAGGGCCACGACCTGATCGTCGAAGCGATGCCGTCGCTGCCGGGCTTCACGCTGCTGATCGCCGGAGAAGGGCCGGAAAAGGCCAAGCTGGAAAGCCGGATCGCGGCGCTGAACCTGGGCGACCGTGTCCGCATGCTGGGCGCCCGCCCCCATGACGAGCTGCCGGAACTCTACGGTGCCGCGGACGCGCTGATCCTCGCCTCAAGCCGCGAAGGCTGGGCCAATGTGCTGCTGGAAGCCATGGCCTGCGGCACCCCCGCCATCGCCTCGCCGATCTGGGGCAACCCCGAGGTGGTCGCCAAGCCCGAGGCCGGCATATTGATGACCGAGCGCAGCCCCAAGGGCATCGCCGATGCCGTCCACGCCCTGTTCGGCCCCCGCATGCCCACCCGCGAAGCCACCCGCGCTTACGCCCAGGCCTTCTCCTGGGATGCCACGACCCAGGGGCAGATAGATCTGTTCAGGCGGGTGATCGCGGAGGCGCGGGCGGAGGTTTGAACGATGTACGAAGTAAAGAAGGCAGCACGTATCAATTTCGTCGAGGAAGCACTGGCCTCTTGGGCGGAGTATCAAACGACCGGCCAACACTTGACCGGCGAAGAGGTTCAGAAATGGTTGACTTGTTGGGGTACTGCCGAAGAAGCTGAAATACCTGCATGTCATGGCTAAAAGGCAGCTGCCAAGACCGCAGCAGCAGGACCAACAAAACGAAAAGCCCAAGCCCTTTGGCGCGGCATGGGCCGAATTCAATCGAACTGTCTTGAATGAAGGTAATTAAGGCGAGCAGAATTTCGCGCATGGTGCGAGTTCTACTGGACTGCTAGCACCTCGCGTGTGTGGGCTTGCAGAAGGTTTCTGCAGGAAGCTCGCTGCGTGTCCGCTTCAGTTCAGCCGGGATCTGAGAAGCCGCGCTCAAGAATTCAAGAGCTTCCGGCAATTTTCGATCGCTGAAGTTTTGGAATGCTCGTCGAGTTCACCCTCTCCTCTCCTCGCCTCCCCCATCAAGGGGGAGGGACATGAAAAGAGATTCCCTCTCCCTTGATGGGAGAGGGTTAGGGTGAGGGTGAATACCAGAGCTCGCCCGCCTCTATCCCGCCGCCACCCTGGCCGCCGCATCCCGGGCTACAGGCACGGCCGCTGGGGCGTTGTGCACCGACTTCAGCCAGCCCTCGAACATCAGCAGCGACCAGATCGCCTGATTGTGGTCGAAGCCGCCAAGTTCGTGCTGCTCCAGCAGCTTCGCCACGGCAGGCATGTCGAACAGGCCGCTGTCGCGGAAATGGGCGCCCGACAGGCGCTTGCGCACCCGCTCGGCGCCCAGGCCGCGGAATTGCGGGGCGAGCGAGGTCGCGAAGCCCTGCTTGGTGCGGTAGAGGTTTTCGTGCGGCACGTAGGGCTCGAGCGCCTTCTTGAAGATGTATTTGCCGCCGGTGGTACGGATCTTGAGTTCGGCCGGCACCGTCGCCGCCCATTCGACCAGCTCGTGGTCCAAGAGCGGCGCCCGCACCTCCAGCGAATGGGCCATGCTGGCACGGTCGACCTTCGTCAGGATGTCGCCGATCAGATAGGTCTGGATATCGGCGAACTGCGCCCGGGCCAGCGGATCGTCGGTGCCCGCCTGGTCCATCGCATCGCGGATCAGGTCGGCGGGCCGGAAACCGTTCAGCGAGGATGAAAGACCGCGCGAAAACAGGCTGGAGCGAACCGCGTCCGGCATCTTGCACACGGTGCGGTAATAGCCCTCGGCCTCATCGGCGGCCCATTCCTGAAAGCTGGTCTTGGCGCGCATCCAGCGCGGCGCACGGTCTAGCTTGGGATAGACACGACCCAGGAAACCGAACAGCGGATGGCGGATCGCGCCGGGGATGCGCCCGCGGACGCCTTGCGCCGCCATATGGAAGCGATAGCGGCGATAGCCGGCGAACAGCTCGTCGCCCGCGTCACCCGACAGCGCCACGGTGACGCCGCGCCGCGCCAGCTCGGACACGCGGCCGGTCGGCACCGACGAGGTGTCGGAGAAGGGTTCGCCGAAGATCACGGCCTGCCGGTCGATCGTGTCGAGGTAGTCGACCCCGGCCGCCAGCTCGGCGGTGTGGTTGGTGCGGTAGCGGTCGGCGACGGCCTGGGCATAGCCCAGCTCGTCCTCGGCACCGCCGAAGCCGATGGCGAAGGTCTTGACCGGATCGTCGATCAACCCCGCCATCATCGCCACGACGCCGGAGGAATCGACACCGCCCGACAGGAACGCGCCGAGCGGCACATCGGCAATCAACCGGAGCCGCGTGGATTCGCGCAGCCGCTCGATCAGTTCTACCGCCGCATCGGCCTCGGTCATCGGCCTGGGCTCGAACTTCAGCGTCCAGTAGCGGCTCGGTTCCGGCACGGGCTTGCCGCGTTCGAGCAGCATCGTGTGGGCAGCGGGCAGCTTGCGGATGCCCTGGTAGATGGAGCCCGGTTCCGGCACGTAGCCGAAGGCGAAATAACCCTCGACCGCGATGGGATCGATCTTCCGCTCCACCTGCGGGTGGCAGAGGATCGCCTGCATCTCGGAGGCGAAGACCAGTTGGCCGTCGGGCAGCAGCGCATAATAGAGCGGCTTTTTGCCCAGCCGGTCGCGGGCCAGGAACAGGGTCTGCTTCTTGCGGTCCCACAGCGCGAAGACGAACATGCCGCGCAGCCGGTCGACCACGGCCGGGCCCCATTCCTCCCAGCCATGGACGATAACTTCGGTGTCGCTGTGGGTCTTGAAGACGTGGCCGCGCTGGATCAGCTCGGCCATCGTCTCGCGGTAATTGTAGATTTCGCCGTTGAAGACGATGCCGATATCGTCGGTCTCGTTGTAGAGCGGCTGCTTGCCGCCGGCGACGTCGATGATGGCGAGCCGCCGGTGGCCCAGCCCGATGCCGGGCTCGAGCAGGAAGCCGTCGCCGTCCGGGCCGCGATGAGCGATGGAATCGTTCATCGCGGCCAGGATGCCGGGGTCGATCGGCCTGCTGCCCTTCGTGTCGAAGATGCCGGAAAGGCCGCACATGGGCCTAGATCACGCCGTGCTCGATATAGTCGATCAGCGGCCGCCAATCCTCGCGCAATGGCGGGCGCACGCCCTTCATCTCGAAGATCGACAGGCCCTGGGAAACAGCCTCGCCATAGGCCGCGCTGTCGCGCAGCCGGGCGACGACGACATGGCCCAGGCCCGACAGGAACCGGTCCAGCCGCTCGGCCGCCCGCGTGCGGTCGCGCATCCGGTTGCCGACGATGGCGACCCCCTTCTTGTTCTTGCGGATCGATTTCAGCGCGTCGAGCTTTTCCAGGAAGGCCGTCGAAGCATCCTGGTCGAAAGACGATGGCAGCACCGGCATGACGATGAGGTCGGCCTCCGCCACCAGCGCCTCGAACCCGTCTTTCCTGAGGCCCGCCGGGCCGTCGATGATCAGCCGGGTGATCTTCCTGGGCACATCGCCCGGCCCCTTGCTCCAGTCGGCGACCGTGATCGACCGGGCGGTTCCAGGCCGCCTTTTGGCCCAGGCAAGGCTCGATTTCTGCCGGTCGGCATCGGCCAGCATGACCTCGTGTCCCTGCGCCGCCAGCGCCGCCGCCAGATTGACGCTGAGTGTGGACTTGCCGCAGCCGCCCTTCGAGTTCGCGATCAGGATCGTGTTCATGAAAAGCAGGCTATAGCGGTGGAACGCGCTCGCCAAGGGGCGGGTGAAATGCCATCGCTAACGAACGGCGTGCACCGAGACATGTCCCGCGCCGTGGCTTCGACTCGGCCGGATCATGATCTCAACATCCTGATCGAGCGCGGTCAGGAACCCCATGAGCCGTTCTACTGAAAATCCGTCCAGCCTATAGTTCACAACTGCAGAGATCTTCGATTGAGGAATGCCGAGAAGTTGGCCTGCATCAGCCTGTTTGAGCTTGCGCGCCTTGATGATCTTGTTGACCTCGAAGGCGAGCCGCGTCTTGGTCTGCCGATCCGCCGCATCCGGCATACCGAGATCAGCGAAGACGTTTCCGGTACCGTGGGTAACTTCGATTTCCATGCTCTTGCCCTCCAACGGATTCATCGGCCTGCCTCAAAATCCTCGCGTGCCCGTTTCAGCCTCTCGTGGATCAAGGCGATGTCGGGGTTCGCGGTGCGAATGCCCGACGGGCTTTTCTTCTGAAAGGCATGCAGCACATAGACCGCGTCTTCGAACCGCACGGTATAAAGCGCCCGATACGTGTCTCCGGCGTAGCTCTCGACAATTTCGAAGACGCCCGGCCCCTCGCCTTTCCATGGTTTCGCATGCGGATGCTTACCACCGAGTTGCGCAAGCCCAAGGGCGTAGCCCATGTCGCTTTTAACCGGATCGGGAAAGGCGAGAAAATCGCGTTTAGCCGATCCGATCCAATGTAAAGGCTTCTCGCCCCGCGGCGGCGCACCGTGTGCCATCGCAGTTACATATACCTATTTAGGTATATTCTTCAAGATGAGTAGTGGCTAAATCCCGCTCTCCAGCACCGAAGCCAGCCGCTTGGCGAAGGCGTTCGGGTCGATCACCGCGTCGCCTTCCAGGATGCGGGCCTGATCCAGGAGCAGCCAGATGCGGTCGCTGAGCGCCGCTTCCGCGCCGTCGCCGCCGGCGCGTTTGGCCATGTCCTTGATCAGCCTGTGGCCGGCATTGATCTCCAGCACATGGGCGCTCTCCGACTGGAGCTGGCCGTGCATGCGCAGTAGCTTTTCCAGATGAATGTCGGGGGCGCCCTCGGCCGCGACCAGGCGGACCGGGCTTTCGCGCAAGGTGGGCGAGACCTTCACGTCCTTCACCGTTTGGCCCAGCACTTCCTTCATCAGCACGATCAGGCTGGAGACCTCGCCCTCCGGCGCGGCCTCCGGCTTGTCCGCGTCCTTGCCCTCTTCCGGCTGAATCTTGGCGAGGTCCTCACCGGCACGGGTGACGGAGCGCAGCGGCTTGCCCTCATAATCATGCGCGATCGACGGCCAGAACTCGTCGATCGAATCGGTCAGCAGCAGTACCTCCAGCCCGCGCGCCAGGAAGCCCTCCAGATGGGGGCTCTTGCGCAAGCCGGCGACATTGTCGCCGGTCAGGAAATATATCGCTTCCTGATCCGGCTTCATGCGGCCGACATAGTCGGCGAGCGAGACCAGCCCGTCGCCGTGGGTCGAGCGGAAGCGGACCGCCTTGAACAACTCGGCGCGATGGTCCCGATCCTCATAGAGGCCTTCCTTCAGGATCGCCCCGAACGTGCCCCAGAACTCGCCATACGCCTCGGCATCCTCTGCCTTCTTGGCGAGGTCGCCCAGCACGCGCTTGGTCACGCCGGTGCGGATCTTGGCCAGCACCGGCGACAGCTGCAGCATCTCGCGGCTGATATTGAGCGGCAGGTCCTCGCTTTCGACCACGCCGCGCAGGAAGCGCAGATAGGGCGGGATCAGCCCCTCCGTGCCCTCGGTGATGAAGACCCGGCGCACATAGAGCTTCACCCCGTGCTTGCGGTTGGGATCGGACATGTCGAAGGGCTTGGTCTTCGGCACGAACAGCAGAGCGGTATAGTCGATTACCCCTTCGGCCCGCCAATGCAGGGTTGCCGAGGGCTCGTCGAAGGCGTGGGCGACGTGGTGGTAAAATTCCTTGTACTCGTCCTCGGTGATCTCGGACTTGGGCCGGGTCCACAATGCCGCCGCATGATTGAGGTTCTCCGCATCGGCGTTAGTGCCGAAGCGGATCGGAAAGGGGATGTGGTCGGAATATTTCGTGACGACCTGGCGGATGCGCCACTCGTCGAGGAATTCGTCCTCCCCGGCCTTCAGATGCAGTGTGATATCGGTGCCGCGCGTGGCCTTCTCGGCCGTGGCCACGGTGAACTCGCCCTTGCCTTCGGATGACCACCGCCAGGCCTCGGCCTCGCCGGCATGGCGGCTCAGCACCTCGACCTTCTCAGCGACCATGAAGGCGGCATAGAAGCCGACGCCGAACTGGCCGATCAGGTTCACGTCCTTCTTGGCGTCGCCCAGCTGCGACAGGAAGGCGGAGGTGCCCGATTTGGCGATGGTACCCAGATTCTGGATCAGCTCGTCCCGGTTCATGCCGATGCCGGTATCCGACACGGTCAGCGTCTTTGCCTCCTTGTCGACGACCAGGCGAATGCCGAGCTCGGCCCCGTCCTCGGTCAGCTCGGGCCGGGTGATGGCCGCGTAGCGCAGCTTGTCGCAGGCATCGGCCGAATTGGAGATCAGCTCACGGAGGAAAACCTCCTTGTCGCTGTAAAGCGCATTGGCGACGATATCGAGCAGGCGGCTGACTTCAGCCTGGAACGGCAGTTTCGATTCTTGCTGATCGGTCATTCTTGAAACCCTGAAGGCGAGAAACTTCGGCGCCCATATGCATACGTGGCGCCGAAGCTGCAAGACCCAAAGGGTTATTTCGGCGTCAAGCCACTCCAGACCTCACGCCGCCAGGGCGGAAATCTCCCTGCGGGCCGAAGCCAAGGCAGCCTCTTTCGCCTCCGGGCTCACCGAGAGGCCCTCGGCGCGCACGACAGTGACATCGGAGAGGCCGATGAAGCCCAGCGCCTGGCGCAGATAGGCCTCCTGGTGGTCGAGCGCCGCCAGTGGCGTGTCGGGCCCGTAGAAGCCGCCGCGCGACGACACGACGATCACCGTCTTGCCCTTGGGCAGCAGCCCTTCCGGGCCGGTCGGCGTGTAGTGGAAGGTGCGGCCCGCCACGAGCGAGCGGTCGATCCAGGCCTTCAGCTGGGTCGGCACGGCGAAGTTATACATCGGCGCGCCGATGACGATGATGTCGGCGGCGAACAGCTCGTCGATCACGGCATTACCATCGGCGAGATCGTTTGCCACCGCTTCGTCCGGGGTCGCGCCAAAGGCCGCGGCCAGGTGGGCCGGCGAGAAATGCAGATGCGGCGCGGCGGCCAGATCGCGATAGGTCACGTCCAGGCCCGGATGCAGGCCCCGCTGCTGCTCGACGATCTCCGCCGTGAGAGCGCGACTGACAGAGTTCGGGCCGAGGATGCTGGAATCGATATGCAGGAGTTTCATTGGAAGGGGTCCTTTAAAGGCGACGATCACGCCGCACCCCTCATTTAGGCTTCGAATATCCACACAGTAGCCTATATATTTCTATGCATCCCATCGGCTGGAGCGATAGATCATGCTCGACGGCGTTTCGCTCGATCAGTTGCGGACCTTCATCGCCGCCGCCGAAGCCGGCAGCTTCTCGGCCGCCGGACGGCGGCTGGGCCGGGCGCAGTCGGTGGTCAGCCAGACCATCGCCAATCTGGAGGAGCAGCTCCGCGTCATACTGTTCGACCGGACGGGACGCTATCCGCTGCTGACCGATCAGGGCCGTATCCTGCTGGGCGATGCCCGGTCGGTCGCCGGCGGCATCGACGCGCTGAAGGCGCGGGCGAAAAGCATGGCCGGCGGGATCGAGCCGGAGCTGTCGGTGGTCATGGATGTCATGGTGCCGATGAATGTCGTCACCGTGCTGGCCGCCTCATTCGGCGAAGCCTTTCCCGACACGTCGCTGCGGCTTTATGTCGAGGCGCTGGGCGGCGTCGCCAAGGCGCTGCTGGACGGTCAGTGCGACCTGGGGGTCATGGGCTCCCTGGCCGTCGGGGATCGCACGCTGGTGAGCGAACGGCTGCTGTCCGTGCGCATGAGGATCGTCGCGGCCCCCACCCATCCTTTGGCGCAGTTGCCCGGCCCGATCAGCAGGCGTGAGCTGGCGAAGCATGTGCAGCTGGTTCTGACCGACCGAACCGCGCTGTCGGCAGGTCAGGAATTCGGCGTGCTGTCGCCGCGCAACTGGCGGCTGGCCGATCTGGGCGCCAAGCACGCCTTCCTGCTCGCCGGGCTGGGTTTCGGCGGCATGCCCTCGGCCATGATCGAGCGCGATATCGCCGAGGGCGCGCTGGTCGAACTCGTAATCGAGGACATGCCGGCGGAGGGCATGTTCCTGACCATGTTCGCCGCCTGGCGTATCGATACCCCGCCGGGGCCCGCCGGCCGGTGGTTCATCGACCGGACGAAAGAGGTCACCGCGCAGTGCCCTGAGGGGCGGTGACGTCTTGCATTTTCCGCCACCCGGCCCGACCATTTAGCCATGGCCACCGCGCCGTCATCCGAGTCCGCCAAGGTGCGCGCGGTATTGGGACCGACCAATACCGGCAAGACCCATTTCGCCCTTGAGCGGCTGCTGGGTCACGGTACCGGCATGATCGGATTTCCGCTGCGCCTGCTGGCGCGGGAGAATTACGACAAGGTGGTGAAGCTGAAAGGCGCCTCCGCCGTCGCGCTGGTGACGGGGGAGGAGAAGATCCTGCCGCCCCGCCCGCGCTATTGGGTCTGCACCGTCGAATCGATGCCGCTGGACCAGCGGGTCGACTGCCTGGCGGTGGACGAGATCCAGCTGTCCGGCGATGCCGAGCGCGGCCACATCTTCACCGACCGGCTGCTGCACGCCCGGGGCATGGCGGAGACCCTGTTCCTGGGATCGGACACCGCCCGCACCCTGATCCAGCGGCTGGTGCCGGGGGTGGAGCTGATCCAGCGTGACCGCCTGTCCACCCTCACCTATGCCGGTTTCAAAAAGCTGACCCGACTGCCGCCGAGGTCGGCCGTTGTCGCCTTCTCCGCCGCCGAGGTCTATGAAACGGCAGAGTTGATCCGCCGCCAGAAGGGCGGCGCGGCAGTGGTGATGGGGGCGCTTTCCCCCCGCACCCGCAACGCCCAGGTGGCGCTCTATCAGGCGGGCGAGGTCGACTATCTGGTGGCGACCGACGCCATCGGCATGGGCCTCAACATGGATATCGACCATGTCGCCTTCGCCAAGCTGTCGAAGTTCGACGGGGTGCGCCCGCGCCGGCTGACCGCGCAGGAGATCGGCCAGATCGCCGGCCGCGCCGGGCGGCACATGACCAACGGCACGTTCGGCACCACCGGCACTATGGGCGAGCTGGACCCGGACCTGGTCGAGGCGGTGGAGAACCACCGGTTCGATCCGCTGACCCTGCTGATGTGGCGCAACAGCGACCTGGATTTCCGCAGCCCCGCAACCCTGCTGAGGAGCCTGGACGCCTCACCGCCCTATAATTGCCTGCGCCGCACGCGCGACGCCGACGACCATAAGGCGCTGGCGGCCCTGGCGCACGACCCCGAGGTGGTCGCCCGCGCCCATGGCAGAAAAGCGATCGAGCTGCTGTGGGAGGTCTGCCAGGTGCCGGACTTCCGCAAGGTGATGAGCGACCAGCATACCCGCCTGCTGTCGCAGATTTTCCTGCATCTGGCGACGCAGGGCCGCGTACCCGATGACTGGGTCGACGGGCAGGTCAAAAGGCTGGAAACGACCGAGGGCGATATCGACACGCTGACCACCCGCATCGCCCATATCCGCACCTGGACCTATATCGCCAACCGGCCGAACTGGATCGCGAGGCCCCTGGAGTGGCAGGAGCGCACCCGCGCAATCGAGGACCGGCTGTCAGATGCGCTGCACGAGCGCCTGACCCAGCGCTTCATCGACCGCCGTGCCGCGGGGCTGGTGCGCAGCCTTGAGAAAGGCGGAGACCTGCTGGCGGGCGTGCAGCCCAGCGGCGCGGTGGTGGTCGAAGGCCATCCGGTCGGGCAGCTGACCGGCTTCCGCTTCATCGCCGACGCGACGGCGCTGGGCAGCGACGCCAAGCCGATGCTGACCGCGGCGCGCCGAGCCCTGCGCTCCGAGATCGCGCGGCGGGTGGCGCTGCTGGCGCAGGCGCAGGACGCGGAATTCACCCTGACGGCGCTGGACCAGATCGCCTGGAACAATGCTCCGGTCGCAAGGCTCGCCCAGGGCGGGATGCTGCTCAAGCCCCGGATCGTGCCGCTGGAGAGCGACCTGCTGGTTTCCGGCGAGAGCGACCGCATCCGGGACCGGGTCGCGGCCTGGCTGGAAACCGAGATCGCCGGTCAGCTGCCCATGCTGGCCGTCATCGCCGGCGCGGATCTGGATGGGCCCGCGCGTGGCCTCGCTTTCCAGCTGGCCGAGTCCCTGGCGCCGGTGGAGCGCGAGACGGTGGAGACGCTGATCGCCGGCCTGACGCGCAAGGACGCGGGCCGTCTGGCGCGGCTGGGCGTCACCATCGGCGCGGCCTATGTCTTCCTGAAGGGCCTGACCAGGCCGGCGGCGCTGCCGCTGCTGCGCGCGCTGTGGCGCGCCGGGCATGAGGTGTGGGGCGAACTGCCCGCGCCGCCGGCAGGACGGGTCTCGATCGCCGCCGATCCCAACATCGACCCCACATACTATACCGCCATCGGCTTTCCGGTCGTGGGACCGCGCGCCATCCGGATCGACATGCTGGACCGGCTGATCGCGCGGCTGAGGCGCGCCACCGTCCGGGGCGTGATGCAGGCCGATCAGACCATTGCGCCGGTGCTGGGCTGCGGCAAGGAGGAAGCCGACCGGGTGCTGGCGGCGCTCGGCTGGGGCCGGCAGGAAGCGGAGGGCGTCGTCACCTATCGCCGCCAGCGGCCGGCCCAGCCGCACAATGCGCCGCGCCGCCGGCGCGTGCCGCCGCTGACCCATGACGACCGCTCGCCCTTCGCCGTGCTGAAACAGCTGGGCACGGCGAAGTGAACGACAGCGCCAAGATCCGCCTCGACAAATGGCTGTGGCATGCGCGTTTCGCCAAGACCCGCGGCCTGGCCGCAAAGCTTTGCGAGAACGGCATCCGCATTGACGGTACCCTGGTGATGAAGCCGGGCGCCGCCGTCAGGCCGGGTCAGGTGCTGACCTTCGCGCTCGGCCGCCACGTGCGGGTAATCGAGCTGGTTGCCGTCGGCCCACGCCGCGGCCCGCCCGAGGAAGCGCGCACCCTCTATCGCGACCTGGCCCCGCCGACCCCGGAAACCGCGATCCCCAGGGACCTGCCTTTCTAAGAAATTCTTTCCACCTTCGGGAAAAAATCCTGAAAAGCGGGAATAACCGCGCCGGATCGCCGTCCTAGAACAACAAGACGGCGGGCTCGCGAATAATCCATCAGCCTTGCGATCCCCGGATTGCAACTGTGTAACACTCGGAACCGCCGTATCTGGACATTCCAATGACCTGTTCGACTGTACCTGGGAGGTACGGCACGGGGAAAGTTTGCCCAGTATTTGGTCTGATCTTGGACACGAGGCTGAACCATGAAGACAAGATTCCTGGCGACTTCACTGCTCGCCTCCACGATGGCGATTTCCTCTTTGCAGACGGCCGATGCACGGGACTGGCCGATGTTCGGCGGCAGTATCGAGAACCAGTCCAGCACGGTCGGCGAGACCAGGATCTCGCCGGCGAACGTGTCCCGGCTCAAGGTGAAATGGGTCGCGCCGACCGGCGGCGACGTTTCGGCCAAGGCCGCCGTCGTTGGCGGCGTCGTCTACTTCCCCGACTGGGGCGGCAATATCTGGGCGCTGAACGCCGAGACCGGCAAGGCGATCTGGCACCGCCAGCTTTCATCCTATGGGCTGCCAGCCAAGACCGCGTCGCGCACCAGCCCGACCGTGGCCAACGGTATCGTCTATATCGGCGCCCAGAGCGGGGCCACCCTGCTGGCCCTGGACGCCAGGACCGGCAAGCTCAAATGGAAGACCTCGCTGGACGACCATCCGCTGGCGGTGATCACGGGCTCGCCCGCCATTTCAGGCAGCAAGCTCTTTGTCGGCGTCTCGTCGCTGGAGGAAGCGGCGGCCGCGAGCAAGACCTACGCATGCTGCTCGTTCCGAGGCAGCGTCAACGCGGTCGACGCGGAAACGGGAAAACCGATCTGGAAGGTCTCCACGGTGCCGGAAGGCTATACCGGCGGCGCCGTCTGGGGCAGCAACCCGGTGGTCAACCTGGCGCGCCGGCTGGTCTATGTCGGCACCGGCAACAACTACGACAAACCCAGGACCGCCGCCTTTGCCAAGTGCATCGCCGATGGCGGCACCGAGCCCAAATGCCTGTCGCCGGACGACCATGTCGATTCGATGCTGGCGCTGGACATGGATACCGGCGCGATCAAATGGGCGCGGCGCCATATCCTTGATGACGACTGGAACGTCTCCTGCATCGCCGGCGACAAGCCCGGTCAAGGAAATTGCCCGAGGGGCGCCGGGCCGGACTACGATTTCGCCCCGGGCCCGAACGAGTTCATGCTCCCCGGCGTGGGCCAAGTCGTCGGCGCCGGGCAGAAGAGCGGCATCTATTCGGTCTTCGATGCCGACAACGGCAAGCTGATCTGGTCGCGCTTCGTCGGGCCCGGCTCGCCGCTCGGCGGCATGGAGTGGGGCACGGCCACCGACGACCAGCGCATCTATGTCGCCATCAGCAACTTCGACAAGCAGAAGTACAAGGCGGGCGACGCCGGATCGTGGGCCGCGCTGAACAAGACGACCGGCGCCATCGAATGGCAGATTCCCGATCCTAACGGCACGATCGATCTCGGCCCGATGAGCGTCTCGAACGGCGTCGTCTTCGCCAGCTCGATGTCGGTGAAGCCCGGGGACCCGAACATGTTCGCGCTCGACGCCGCCACCGGCAAGATGCTGTGGAAGTTCGACTCCGGCGCATCGGTCAATGCCGGCGCCGTCATATCGGGCGGGGTGGTCTATTGGGGCTCGGGCTACACGATTATCGGTCCGCCCTTTACCGGCAACAAGAAGTTCTATGCCTTCTCGGTCGGCGGGAAGTGACGGAACTTCCCACGCCGAGACGCCTTATTCACTTGCATCCAAGGAGTTCCTGATGACCTGGACGACCCCGAAAATCACCGAAATCGCCGTCGGCATGGAAATCAACTGCTATGCCTGCGCCGAGATGGCCGGCTGAGCATCTGCCGGTCTATTATGGAAACGGCTCGCGGGCGATGGTCCGCGGGCCGTTTCTTTTTTCAGACTGTCGGAATGGTACCGCCGTCCAGAATGTAATCCACCCCACTGACGAAGCCGGCACGATCCGAGGCGAGGAAAGCCGCCAGTTCCGCCACCTCCTCCGGCATTCCGGTGCGCCCGACCGGAATGCCGCCCAGCATATCCATGATCCGATGGCGCGCGGCATCCTCGGTGATCCCCTCGTTGCGGGAGATATCGGCGATCATGCCCGCCGCCCCGGATGTCTCGATGAAGCCGGGTGAGATCATCGCCACCCGCACACCCTGCGGCGCCACGCCCTTGGCCAGCCCCTTGCTGTAGGTGCCGAGCGCGCCCTTGGCGGCGGCATAGGCCAGGGTTGCGTTAGGAAACGGCATGCGGTGGGAGATCGACGAGATATGGATCACCACGCCCGCCATGCGTTCGATCATGCCCGGAATGAAGGCGCGGTCGAGCCGCACGGCGGCCAGAAGATTGACGTTCAGAACATATTGCCAATGCGCATCGTCGAAGCTCTCGAAGCCGCCAGGCATCGATTCCGATCCGCCGACATTGTCGATCAGCACATCGAGCCCACCCCAGTCGGCCTGAATGCGGTCGACGACCGCCTGGACACCCTCGGCGGTTCCAAGATCGGCCTGGATAAAGATGTCCGGCGCCCGGCCTTCGGGCAACGGCGAACGGGCGGTGGTGGCGACCTTGGCCCCGGCCAGCTGGAACCGCCGGACCATCGCCCCGCCCATGCCCTTGGTGCCGCCCGTCACCAGCACGCGCTTGCCCGCGAACTCGGCGGCATGGACGGGAAACGGATATTGCTCTGTCATCGATCGATCCTCACGAAACGGATATTTCGCGGGATATGGCGACCGCTCCTGTCAGTTCCTGTCAGGAGCAGGATGTTCCTTCGCGGCCATATAGGTCCGGAAATCGCGCAGCAGATCGACGCGGCGTGCCGGATAGCGCTCACCCTCGACCGCCGCCAGGATGCGGTCGGTACGGAACGTGCGGAAATCCCGCCGGGCCTCGCACCACGCGCCCAGCACCCGTGCATTGTCCATGAAACCTAACTGCACCGGCCAGACCGTACGGTGCGACCGCCGCCCCTGCCCGTCGGCATAGTCGATCTCGAGCCGCCGCTGACGCTGGATCGCGGCCCGCAGGTCCGACAACGGCACGGCATTTTCGGGAAAGCTGGGCGGCGGTCCCGGCATGGTGAGAGGCGCGGCCGCAGCCGCCCGGCCTTCGGCAGTCAGCACGGATTCGATCTTCGCCAGGGCGTCGGAAGCGGCCTTGGTCAGCACCGCGTCACCGCGCTGATCGACATAGCGCAGCCCCAGCACGATCGCGTCGATCTCGTCGGCGGTGAACATCAGCGGCGGCAGGAACAGGCCGGGCTTCAGGACGTAACCGATGCCGGCCTCACCCGCGATCGGCGCCCCACGGGCCGTCAGGGTCGCGATGTCTCGGTAGATCGTGCGCTCGGACACCTCGAGGGCCTTCGCCAACTCGGCCGCCGTGACGGGATGGCGGCGGCCGCGCAGGGCCTGGAGCAGCTCGAGAAGCCGGGCGGAGCGGGACACGCGGCGCTATCGCATTACCTGCCCTGGAAGTCCGGCCTGCGCTTCTCGATGAAGGCCGTGCAGCCCTCATGCGCATCGTCGGTGTCGAACACCAGGCCGATCATCGCGTGCTCGTGGCGGAGCGCGGCGTGGAGCTGCATCTCGCCCCCATCGACGATCGAACGCTTGAGGAATTTCAGCACCAAGGGCGATTTCCGGGCCATGGCGGTGGCCATCTTCATCACCGTCTCCATCAGCGCGCCGTCGGGCACGACCTTGTTGATAAGGCCCAGCCGCTCGGCCTCCGTCGCGGTGATGCGGTCGCCGATGAACATCATCTCCTTGGCCTTGCAGAGCGGGATCTGGCGGATCAGCCGCTGCGACCCGCCGGCGCCCGGGAAGAGGCCCAGATTGATCTCAGGCAGGCCAAGCTGGGCCGATTCCACTGCAACGCGGATGTCGGTCGACAGCAGCAGCTCCGTGCCGCCGCCCAGCGCCCAGCCGTTGACCGCGGCGATGGTCGGCTTGTCGCACACCTCGATCCGGCGGAAAACGGCATGGATGCGCTCGCCGAAATCGATGTAGTGCTCAAGGCCGCGCCGGGTCACCAGGTCCGGAATGTCGCCGCCGGCGACGAAGGCCTTGTCGCCCGCGCCGGTGAAGACCAGCACGCGCACCGAGGGGTCCTTCTCGGCCCGGATCACCGCCGCCTCCAGCGCCTCGAGGGTCGGCAGGTTCAGCGGGTTCAGCGATTGCGGCCGGTTGAGCGTGATGATCGCGACCGCCCCGTCCTGCGCGTAGAGGACCAGCTCTTCCGACATGTCGTTCTCCTTATGCGAGCAGGCGGCGGACCGCCGCCATGATGGTGTCGTGGTTGGGCATGTATCGCCGCTCCAGCGCCTGGGCCACCGGCGAGGGCATGAAGGGGGCGCCGACGCGCAGGATCGGCGCGTCCAGCTCATCGAAACCGATATCGGCCATGCGGGCCGCGATCTCCGCGCCAACGCCGAAGGCCTCGACTGCCTCATGGACGATCAGCAGGCGGTGGGTGCGGGCCAGCGAGGCCAGCACCGCGGCTTCATCCCAGGGCTGCAGACTGCGCAGATCGAGGATTTCCGCCCCGATCCCTTCAGCCGCGAGCGTGGCCGCAACCTCCTTCACCGCGCGCAAGGCGCCGCCATAGGACACGACGGTCAGGTCCTGGCCCGGCTTGAGGATCGCCGCCTTGCCGATGGGCAGGATCGGCAGCGCACCCGGCTCCGGCACGCGGGTGGCGTAGAGGCCCTTATGCTCGACCACGATGACGGGATCGGGATCGTCGATGGCAGCGCGCAGCAGGCCGTAGGCGCTGGCCGGATCGGAAGGGCAGACGACTTTCAGCCCCGGCACATGGGCGAACCAGGCCTCCAGGCACTGCGAATGCTGCGGCCCCGACCCCGCGCCGCCACCATGCTGGGTTCTGAGGACCATCGGCACCGCGCACTGCGCGCCGAACATGGTCCGCATCTTCGCGGCTTGGTTGACCATCGCGTCCATGGCGAAGGTCATGAAGTCGATGAAGGAAATCTCGACGATGGGCTTCAGCCCCGATAAGGCCGCCCCCACCGCCATGCCGACGATGGCTGCCTCGGAGATCGGCGTATCGCGCACCCGCTCAGGGCCAAACCTGTCGCGAAGGCCCCGCGTCGCGCCATAGACCCCACCGGCGCCGGCGACATCCTCGCCGAACAGCACGACGGTCGGATCAGCGGCCATGGCGTCGGCCATCGCGCGGTTGACGGCGTGATTGTAGCGAAGCTCGGCCATCAGCCCTGCACCGCGCCTATTCTTATACCTCGCCCCTCGGGGGAGAGGTCGGAGCGCGTCGGCGATCCGGGTGAGGGGGGCTGCCACCGGTTGCACCGTGCAGGGCGCGAGGGCCGCCGGACATCCAGCCGGTGGCGAGAGCCCCCCTCACCCGCCGCTTCGCGGCGACCTCTCCCCCGAGGGGCGAGGTCAATCATGATGCCGAGGCCCCTGCATAAACACTCGCCTCGGCATCCGCCCAGCCGGGCTCCGGCGCGGCGCGGGCGAAGGCGATGGCGGCGGCGATCTCGTTGTCCACCTCCGCATCGATCCGGGCGACGACATCTTCGCTCAAAAACCGCCGCGCGATGGCCACCGGATCGCGCGCCGCCGCCTTCTCCTTGTCGGCAGGATCGCGGCCGCGCTGCGGGTCGCCTTCATAATGGCCGCCGACGCGCAGCGTGTCGCATTCCAGGATCATCGGGCCGCCGCCGGCGCGGATCTGTGCCACTACCCGGCCGGCGGCCTCGACCACCGCCGCCGCATCGTTGCCGTCGACCGCGACATGCGGCACGCCATAGGCGGCGGCCAGCTTTTCCAGGGTGAAGACGATCTGGTGCGCCGTCTCCAGGAACTCGCCCCAGCGGTTGTTCTCGCATACGAACAGGACAGGCAGCTTCCACAGCGCCGCCAAGTTCAGGCATTCGTGCAGCAGCCCCTCGGCCATCGCCCCGTCGCCGAAGAAGGCCACCGCGACCGCATCGCGCTTCAGCACCTGATGGGCCAACGCGCTGCCCAGCGCGATCGGCATGCCGGCGGCGACGATGCCATTGGCGCCAAGCATGCCTTTGGACACATCCGCCACATGCATCGACCCGCCGCGCCCACGACAGGCCCCGGGATCGCGGCCGAGCAGTTCGGCGAAGAAGGCCGGCAATTCCATCCCCTTGGCGATGGCATGGCCATGGCCGCGATGGGTGGAGGTGATGGTGTCGGTTTCGGCCAGCACGTCCATCACCCCGGCGGCAATGGCCTCCTGGCCGATGGACAGATGAATGAAGCCCGGAATCAGCCCCTCGGCCAGCAGCCCGGCGAGCGCCTCCTCCGCCCGCCTGATGGTCAGCACCATGCGGTAGAGGCGCTGAAGATGCGCCGTGTTTTCAGCCGTTTCCGTCTTCTTCCCCATGGGGCTCGGATATGCAGGAGTTAGAGAGTGCTGTCCATCGGCAGGCAAGCGGTTAAGATACGTCTCAACGCGCCGGGTTCACTATTGTAGACATCGACGTCTATGGTAATGAACATTCGACAGGGCAAGCCAAGGGGAAAGCAGCGTGACAGGTCCATTGCACGGCATTCGCATCATCGATACCACCGCGGTTCTGATGGGGCCATACGCCACCCAGACGCTGGGCGACATGGGCGCGGATGTCATCAAGGTGGAGTCGCCCGGCGGCGACATCACGCGCCAGATCGGCCCGATCAAGCATGAGGGGCTGGGGCCGGTCTTCATCAATGCCAATCGCAGCAAACGGTCGATCGGCATCGACCTGAAGAGCGCCAAGGGCAAGGCGGCGCTGCTGAAGCTGATCGAGACGGCGGATGTCTTCACCTACAATATGCGCCCGCACACCATGGCCAAGCTGGGCCTGGACTATGAGAGCGTGTCCAAGGTCAATCCGCGCATCGTCTATTGCGGTCTGTTCGGCTTCGGCCAGAGCGGCCCCTATGGCGGCCGGCCGGCCTATGACGACCTGATCCAGGGCGCCTCCACCATCTCGTCGCTGATCCAGCGCTCGACCGGGGAGATTCCGCGCTATGTCCCCGCCGCCATCGCCGACCGCATCACCGGCCTGACGGCCATCAACGCCATATTGGCGGCGCTGATCCATCGCGGCACGTCGGGCAAGGGGCAGAAGATCGACGTCCCGATGTTCGAGACGATGACCAAGTTCTTCCTGAACGACCATATGAGCGGGCTGACCTATGACCCGCCGCTGGACAAGGGCGGCTATATCCGCCAGCTGTCGCGCGACCGGCGCCCCTACCAGACCAAGGACGGCTATGTCTGCGCGCTGATCTACAACAACAAGCACTGGACCAATTTCTTCAGGGCGATCGGCCGCGAGAACACGCTGACCGACGATCCGCGCTTCGCCTCGGTCACCACCCGCACCCAGCATATCAACGAGATCTATGCGGAGGTGGCCGAGCTGTTCAAAACCCGCACCACGGCGGAATGGACCAGGCTGCTGGACGACGCCGACATACCGGTGACGCCGATGCATACCTTGGAGACGATCTTCAGGGACCCGCACCTCGTCGCCACCAAGTTCTTCGAGCATGAAGACCATCCGACCGAAGGCACGCTGGTCCATATGCGCGAGCCGACCGAATGGTCCGACACCCAGCCCAGGGCCAATCGCCACGCCCCGGTCTTCGGCGAACACACCGCCGAGATCCTGGCCGAGGCCGGCTATAGCCAGGCCGAGATCGCCGCGATGCTGGCCGAAGGCGCCGTACTGACCGCCGACGCGCCGGAAGCCGAAGGAGACATCTGATGGATTTCCAGCTCAGCGAAGACCAGGAAGCAATCCGCGACGCCATCACCGGCATCTGTTCCAATTTCGACGACGCCTACTGGCTGAAGAAGGACAAGGAAGGCGGCTTCCCCAACGACTTCTACGCGGCCATCGCCGAGGGCGGGTGGCTGGGCATCTGCACGCCTGAGGAATATGGCGGCTCGGGGCTGGGCATCACCGAGGCCTGCATCATGATGCAGGCGATCGCCCAGTCCGGCGCCGGCATGTCGGGCTGCACCACGGTTCATATCAACCTGTTCGGCCTGCACCCGGTCGTGAAGCACGGCACCGAGGAGCAGCGGCAGCGCATGCTGCCGCCGATCGCCCACGGCAAGGTGAAGGCCTGCTTCGGCGTGACCGAGCCCAATACCGGCCTCAACACCACGCAGCTGAAGACCCGGGCCGAGCGCAAGAACGACCGCTATGTCGTGCACGGCCAGAAGGTCTGGATCTCCACCGCACAGGTCGCCGACAAGATCCTGCTGCTGGCCCGCACCACGCCCTTGGAGGAGGTCAAGAAGCCGACCCAGGGCCTGTCGCTGTTCTATACCGACCTCGACCGCAAGACGGTCACCGTCCGCGAGATCGAGAAGATGGGCCGCAAGGCGGTGGATTCGAACGAGCTGTTCATCGACGGGCTGGAAATCCCGTTCGAGGACCGGATCGGCGAGGAAGGCGAGGGCTTCAAATACATCCTGGACGGCATGAACCCGGAGCGCGCGCTGCTGGCGGCCGAGGCGGTGGGGCTGGGCTTCGCCGCGCTGAACAAGGCGACCGAGTACGCCAAGGAGCGCGTGGTCTTCAACCGGCCGATCGGCATGAACCAGTCGGTCCAGCACCCGCTGGCCAAGAACTGGACCGAGCTGGAGGCGGCCCGCCTGATGACGATGTGCGCGGCCTGGCAGTTCGATAATAACCTGCCCTGCGGCGCCGCGGCCAATGCCGCCAAGTATTTGGCGGCCGAAGCCGGGATGCACGCCTGCCAGCAGGCGATGATGACCCATGGCGGCTTCGGCTATGCCAAGGAGTTCCATGTCGAGCGCTATATGCGCGAGATGATGATCCCCTGGATCGCCCCGATCACCCCCAACCTGATCCTCTCCTTCATCGCCGAGCGCGTGCTGGGCCTGCCCAAGAGTTACTAACCGGGCGAAGAGTTACTGAACCGTAACAAGTTTTGCCGTATGGTTGCCGCCCATGCGCAATGACGGCAGGGATCTGAGTTGGATATCACGGTAACGCCGGGACGTACGGCGGGTCCGCCGCCGGGGCGCTGGCCGTTCCTGGAAACGGTGGGCTGGGGCATCCTCGTCGTCATCCTGTCGACGGTGACCCAGGCGATGATGCTGGGCGCCTTTGCCCTCGTCGATCTCTACAGGCGCGGCTGGGTGAGCCACCTGTCGCCGCAATATTTTGTCGAGACGGCGCTGTACGAGCTCAAGGATGGCGGCGTCGTCTTCTCGACCGTCATTGTCTCGAACCTGCTGTGCGTCGCCGGGATGCTGCTGATCGTGCTGATCAAGGGGCAGCCGTTCAAGGATTACCTAGCCTTCCACGAGGTGCGGCTGCGCACGCTGTTCACTTGGATGGGCATCCTGGTGGCCTTCCTGATCGTCGTGGAACTGGCCGGGGAACTGCTGAACATCGATCTCGGCGGCGACACCATGGTCGCTTTGTTCAAGACCACCCATCCGGCCTGGCTGTTCTGGATCGCCGCCGTCGTGGCGGCGCCGCTGTTCGAGGAGGTGATGTTCCGCGGCCTGCTGTTCCGCGGCTTCCAGGCCAGTTTCCTGGGCACCGGCGGCACGGTGGTGCTGACCTCCGTGCTGTGGGCGTCGATGCACCTTCAGTACAATCTCTACGGCATGGGCTTCATCGCCGCGACCGGCATCCTGTTCGGCACCGCCCGCGCCCGCACCGGCTCCCTGCTCGTGCCCATGGCGCTGCACGCCGGCCTGAATTTCTCGGACTTGCTGCTGTTCACGATGAACGGAGCAGGGAGCCCTTAAAAAAACCTCGCCCGTGAAACGGGAGAGGAAGGGGCCCGTCGCTTTGGACGGGAGGGTGAGGGGGCTTTGTCTGTCCGCAAAAAGCCCCCTCACCCTCCCAGCCTTCGGCTGGGCCCCGCCCTCTCCCACTGTCGCGGGCGAGGGAATTTAACTTACTTCACCCTGCCATTGGCCGACGGCGCCTGGTCCTTCAGGCGCTCCAGGGCCTCAGGCATCATCTGGCCGAACATCGAGCTCAGCATCGCCGTCGGGATCAGGCCGGCGCTGCTGCCCTCCGCCGGAGCACCGCTGCCCGACATCAGGAACTGCGGCACGATCGGCTGCTGGATGCGGGTCAGCGCCTCGGCGAACTTGGCGAAGTTCTGCTCCGCCAGGCGGTATTCCGGGCCGCCATAGGCGTCGACCGACAGTTTGGTCGCCTGGGCGTTGGCGGTACCGATCGCCAGTACCTTGTCGGCCTCGCCCTGGCCTTCCAGCCTTGCGCGCTCGCCGGCCGCCGCGGCGGTGACCTTCACCGTCTCGGCATCCTTCTGCGCCCGGGCCAGGGCCGCCGCGCCCTCATTCTGGTGTACCTGAACCTGGATGGCTGACTGGGTCAGCGCCAGCTGTGCCGCGGCGGTGGCCTTGGCCTCGTTCAGCGTACGCTCCTGCGTCGCCGCCTTTTCCTGCTCCTTGTAGGTCTCGATCTGCTCACGCGCGACCTGGCGTGAGCGGAGCTGGACGAGGATGTCCTCGATTGTCCGGTCGCCGGCCGAGGCGCGGGGCGTGCCGATCAGCACCTCCTGCAACTCGAGCGAATAGGCGGCGAACTTCTCCTTCATCTCGGCCAGCGATTCCTCCTGGATCGCGGCACGGTTCTGCAGCAGCTCGATGAGCGTCATTTTCTGGCCGACATTCTTGAAGAAGGCGCTGACCATCGGGTCCAGTGTCTGCTCGACCAGCTTCTTCACGTCGCCGAAGCGCTGAATGATCATCGGCGCCTTCTTGTAGTCGATATGCATGACCACCGAGAGCGGCAGGGTGGGCTCGAACGCGTCCTTGGTGATCAGCGAGATTTCCGACAGGTTCTCGTCCAGCCGCATCGCGCCCGATTCATCCTTCATCCATTTCAGGATGAAGTTGACGGTCGGAATGATCTCGACCTTGCCGGCGAAGGTGTTGAAGGCGTACTTGCCCGGCAGCAGAGGCTCCTGCTACACGCCGCGGCAGCCGTTCTTCACCAGCTCGCCATGGCGATAGGTCTCGCCCGACACGTCGTCGGACCTGGGGCCGGTATAGAAGACCACCACGCCCACCGTACCGACCGGGATGATCGTCTTCGGCACCTCGTCCACCGTCGCGAACAGGCGGTTGATGTACCAGGTGCCCTCGGTCACGACCTGAAGCTGGCGGCCGCGATAGCCTCCGGCCTGCAGGAATTTCTCAGGCTCCTGGAAGTTATTGTGGAAAGCCGCGGGCTTGGCGACGTCCGTCCCCACCTCTGGCGCGATGATCTCGCCCGAGGGCAGCGACGGGCCGTCATGCACGGTGACGATGCCGACGACATCCTCGCCGGCCGCCAGCACCACCGGCATGAAGCCGTTGCGGTCGGCGATGGTCTGGGCCATCGCATCCAGCACGCCCTGCTCCTGCGGGGAGAGCGCATGGCCGTAGACCCGCTCGTCGGTGACGATGGCGAACTGGGTCGTGTTGATGGCATAGGTGCCCTCACGCAGGACCTTGCGCTGCGGGCCCTTCTGGCCGCCGCCGATCAGGAATTTGCGGGCATCCTGGAAATCGGACGTCTCGTCGCTCTCGTTGGCGGCCAGCACCTGGCTCGCTGCCAGCGCCACGCCGTCACGGGCAAAGACATAGGCAATACGGCCCTGGCCGACGGTCACGAGGTCAGACGTGTGGATGCGATAGGTGAACGGCACGAAGAAATGGATGCCGCCGCGCAGCACCTCCGGCTCATAGCCGGCTTCGCCGTTCAGCGCGATGAAGCCGGAGGAAATCGACCCTTTCGGCGACCATAGCCGCTCGACGATGCCGACCTGATTGTTGGGGATGTAGCGGGTGGTGATACGGATGACGACGAGGAGCGCGATAAGTGCCGCCGCCCCCCATTCGCCATAATGGATGAGGGTGTCTTGCGACAGGCCGAACATGTTCGATCCTTATGTGGCCGTGTTGTGATCTTCACGGCGGATGCTGCCTTCCTGGAAAGCCGCAGGCAGTGGCGGGCGCCGGCGGCATGGCCGGCGACGGTTCCGGATTCTAATCTCCAGTTCGCAAGTGTGTCATCGAGACTTGATGCTGCCGCCATGCAGCGGCTGCATCAGGCCGCGCCGGGCAACGGGATTATAATAGGGGGCACAAGGAGGCACCGCCTCCTTGTAAAACGTCTGCCTCAGTGGATCGCCACGATACGGCCGCGGACCTTGCGGTCGGCGACGTCCTGGACGCCCTGGGCGATGTCGTCGAAGCCGATGCGCTTGTCGATCACCATCCTGATCGCGCCCTTGTTGTAGAGCTCCACCAGATGGTTTTGCATCGACATCATCCAGTCGCGCGGGAAGCCGCCGGCGAGCGCGCCGACGATCGAGATGTTCTTGAGCGTGAGCACCACCGGCGAGATCACGCCCCAGCGGCCGCAGGCGAAGCCGATCGGCAGCAGGCGGCCTTCGGGCGCCATGCAATCGGGCGATTTCTCGAACATCTCGCCGCCCACCGGATCGAACACGACGTCGGCGCCACGGCCGTTGGTGGCATCGTTCACCGCCTTCACCCAGTCGCCGGCCGTATGGTCGATGGCGACATCGGCGCCCAGTTCGCGGCAGAAGGCGGCCTTCTCGGCCCCGCCGGCGGTGGCGATCACCCGGGCGCCCAGCGCCTTGGCGAGCATGACCGCGGAAAAGCCGGTGCCGCCGGCCGCCCCATGGACCAGCACCGTCTCCCCCGCCTCCATCTTGCCGCGCCGGACCAGGCCGATATAGGCGGTCTGGTAGGCGATGACGAAGGCAGAGGCATCGGCGTCGTCCATGCCGTCGGGCACGGGATAGACCATCATCTCATAGGTCTTGCAGCTATCGGCGAAGGCGCCGTGGCCCATGGTGAAGGCGGCGACCCCCATCACCTTTGTGCCGACCGGCGTGGTGGTGCCGGGCCCCGCCTCGGTCACCGTGCCGACGAACTCCAGCCCGGGCACGAACGGCAACGGCGGGGTCAGCGGATAGACGCCGCGGCAGAGCAGGACATCGGGAAGGGCGAGCGCGCTGGCGATGACACGGATATTGAGCTCCCCCGGCCCTGCCGGGGCGAGGTCGATCGTGACCTGCTTCAGGATATCCCTGGGCTCACCCTGGCCGTTGACCTGCCACGCACGCATCCTCGTCCTCCCCTGAAACTCGTTGGCCGGATGGTGACGGGAATCCCCTGGCCGGTCAAGAATCGAACGCATGCGGATGATTATTTTAAAGCGGAAAGAGTTCTACCGCGGAGGACGCGGAAGACCGCTGAGGGCACGGAGAGGAAATTCTTACTCCGCGTTCTCTGCAATCCTCCGCGCCCTCCGCGTTAAATTCTTGAGGCTCTCAGCTTTCCTGCTTGATCACCGCCTGGGTCCTGGCGATGTCGCGGAGCAGGTCGTCGACGGCGGCATTCAGGAACTTGAGGGAGGCTTCGTCGGTGAACCTGCCGTCGGTCATCTTCTGGAGGACGGAGCCGATGATCGATTGCGGACGCAGGACGACCAGGGCGGCGATGGCGGTCAATGTTTCGTTGAGCTGAAGCTGGGCGCGCACGCCGCCGGTCGAGGCGACCGAGGCGGTAACGGTCAGCACCGGCTTGCCGGTCAGCCTGGCCTTGCCGTACGGGCGCGAGGCCCAGTCGAGGGCGTTCTTCAGCACGCCCGACATGCCGTAATTATATTCGGGCGATGAAATGATCACGCCATCGGCGGCGGCGATCGCATCGCGCAGCGCGGCAACGGCGGCGGGCGAGGGCTCGATATCGATGTCCTGGTTGTAGAGCGGCAGGTCGTGGAGCGGAAAAATCTCCAGGGTCGCCTTGCCGGCAACCGTCTCGGCCAGGGCCTTCAGGATCGCGGTGTTGGCGGAGGCTTTGCGCAAGGACCCTGAGATGCCCAGAAGGCGCGGCTTGGAGGGCATCGGCAGTCCTTGGATCGGTTCAGTGTCGGCGGGCGGAAATGCGGACCGGCAGTAAGCCCCGGCCACGGCGCAGGATCAACTGCAAACCGGCCAGCGCGGCGACAAAACCGGTGATCAGTATCTCGACCTGAACCGGCGTGAAGCCCGCCAGGGTCAGCAGCGCCGGCGCGGCGTGACGGCCACGCTCCGGAATGTTCAGCACCGCGGACACCGCCGAAACCGTGTGCCCGATATGGTTCAAACCCGCGACAATCATAATTCTTCGTCCCTTTGCCGCCGAAACAGGCTGGCAGATGGGAGATAATCACGGGTGCGCGCGGGGATTAGAGCGCGATTTCGAGACTCAGCGTTTCCAAATTTGCAACAGTCGCTGCCTAGGCAGGCTTTCCGCGCCGCAGCAATCCAACGTCATTGCGAGCTTGCTCGTCAGCACCTACGCGAGTTCGGAAAAGATCAGAAAGGGCAGATCGAGCGGTTCGTATTCGAAGCCCAGCATCGAGATCGCGGCGGTTATCTGGCCCCTATGGTGCGTGGCGTGATTGAAGACATGGAGAAGCGCGCCTGCCATCGGAAGCACGCGTGCCTGCCCGGTTGTCATGGTGTAGCGAAGATCGCCGGCCAGTGCGGGTTCGTCGAGGCTTTCAACATATCCGGGCCAGCGCGCCGTCGCTCCGATCAGGCGGGATGCCAGGCTTATCCGGTCGCGCTCCAGCTCTGCATCGAGGGCCAGGCTCGTTGTGGGAGCCTGCACGAATCTCGGATACCAAATCTCGCTGTCCGTCAGCAGCAGATGGTTCAGAGTTCCATGGATCGATCCGAAGAAGAGGCTGCACCGCTTGCCGTAAACTTCATCCGGTATTGGCGCCACGGACATCAAAAGGCGCTCGGTCGCCCAGGCATGATACCGCGCCATCTGCGCAAGCTGCTGTTTGGCTGAGACGGCCATGCAATCTCCCTAGGCAGGCTTTCGATCGCGCAGCCCAGCCTTGATCCGCTTGGCGATCGACCATTTATGGACCTCGGTCGGGCCGTCATAGATGCGGAAGGCGCGGATGTCGCGGAAGATCTGCTGGACCGGGCTGTCGCCGGTGACCCCCGCCCCGCCCATGATCTGCACGCAGCGGTCGGCGACCCGGAACAACGCCTCTGACACAGCGACCTTGGCCCGGCCGGATACCGCGGTGTCGTCGCGCAAGGGGCCATGCTGGTCCAGCACCCAGGCGGCATGGTCGATGGTCAGCATCGCCTGGTGCAGGTCGATCTCATTGTCGACCAGCATGAAGCCGACGCCCTCATGGTCGATCAGCGGCTTGCCGAAGCCCTGGCGATGATAGGCATAGTCGGTGGCGACGGCATGGGCCCGGTTGGCGGCGCCCCACCAGCGCATGCAGTGGGTGAGCCTGGCCGGCGCCAGACGGATCTGCGCCGCGGTAAAGCCGCCCTCGACCTCGCCCAGTATCTGGTCGGCATTGACCCGCACATCGTCGAACCGCACCACCGCGTGGCCGCCCGGCATGGTCCGGTCGATCGTATGCAGCACCCGCTCGATCACCACGCCTGGATGCGGCAGGTCGATCAGGAACAGGGTGGCCGCCGTCTCGGTCTTGGCCATGACGATGCCGACGCCGGCGCCCTCCGCCCCGGTGATCAGCCATTTGCGGCCCGAGATCACCCAATGGTTGCCATCACGCCGGGCGGTGGTGGCGAGCAGCGACGGATCTGAGCCGGCGCCGCCGTCGGGCTCGGTCATGAAGAAGGCGGAGCGGGTCTCGCCGGCCGCCAGCGGGCGCAGGAAATGCGCCTTCTGCTCGGGCGTGCCAACCTGGTCCATGAGGTACATATTGCCCTCGTCGGGCGCCATGATGTTCATCGCCACCGGCCCCAGCAGCGAATAGCCGGCGGCGCGGAAGACGGTCGCGGTCTGACGATGGTTGAGACCTTGCCCGCCATAGGCCTGCGGCAGATGCGGCACCAGAAGGCCGGCCTCCCTGGCTAGGGCCTGCAATTCGACCCTGAGCGCATCGGACGGCCCGTGCTCCAGGATACGCGGGTCGTGCTCATAGGGGATGATCCGGTCGCGGATGAAGGCCTGGGTCCTGGCTTCCAGTTCCAGCTCCAGCGCCGAACGGTGATAGTCGATCATGATGTCCCCATGCGCATGTTGGCGCCCGTTCTATAGACCCGCTCGGTTGCGGATGAAATCCGCCGCGCCTGACCGGCCGAGTATCATTTGCCGCGCCGGCGCCGCGCGGCGCTGGCCCGGCGCTGGAAAGGCGTTATAAGACTCGCAGACGCATGGGGAAGACGGCCGCGCATATTCGATGACCCAACCGATACAGACATTCCGCGTATCGCCCTTCGCCCCGCCGCCGGGAGCGGCCGGGCTCAGGGACGAAATCCGCGGCTTCATCAAGCAGCACATGCCGCCCACCGACGCGACCAGGACGGTGAACAGCTGGGCCGTCGGCAATCGCGATTTCAGCCGGGCGCTGGGCAAGGCCGGCTATATCGGCATGGTCTGGCCCAAGCGCTATGGCGGGCATGAGCGCCATCCGCTGGAGCGCTATATCGTGCTGGAGGAGCTGCTGGCCGCCGGCGCGCCCGTCGGTATGCACTGGATCGCCGACCGCCAGACCGGTCCCTTGATCCTGCGGTACGGCACCGAGGCGCAGAAGCAGAAATTCCTGCCGCGCATCGCCGCCGGCGAGCTGTATGGCTGCATCGGCATGAGCGAGCCCTCCACCGGTTCCGACCTAGCCTCGGTCCGCATCCGCGCCATCCGCGACGGCGACGGCTGGCGTGTCAGCGGGCAGAAGGTGTGGACCACCAACGCCCATAATGCCGGGCTTATGATCGCCCTGTTCCGCACCGGCGAACCGGGCGGGCGCCACGAGGGCTTGAGCCAGTTCCTGGTCGACCTGACCGACCCCGCCGTCACCGTGCGCCCGATCATCGACCTGGCCGGCGGCCACGATTTCAACGAGGTCTTCTTCGACGACCTGTTCATCCCCGGCGACATGATCGCCGGCACCGAGGGCGAGGGCTGGAAGCAGGTGACGGCCGAGCTGTCGCTCGAACGCTCAGGCCCGGAGCGCTACATCTCCTGCTTCGGCCTGTTCCTTGAACTGATGCGCCAGGCCGGCCCGAATCCGGACGCGGCGATGACCGCTCTGATCGGGCGGCTGAGCGCGGAGCTGTGGACGCTCAGGCAGATGTCGATGTCCGCGGCGGCCCAGCTCGCGGCCGGCAACGATCCGATGCTGGAGGCGGCCATCGTCAAGGATCTGGGCAATACGTTCGAGCAGGAACTGCCGCGGCTGGTCCAGGCCGCCGTCGATCTCGACCTTTCGGGACCGACCGACCTGGCGCGGATGACCGCCCTGCTGCTGCAGATCACCCCATCCTTCTCGCTGCGCGGCGGCACCCGCGAAATATTGCGCGGCATCATCGCACGGAATTTGGGCCTCAGATGAGCGACGAATCCCTCCTCACCGATGCAGCCGCACGCCTGTTC
>Ga0105238_10000414_pt1 | contig 45021 bp, 43 predicted proteins | sample KBSC34metaG_FD_81526 | JGI IMG/M metagenome (GOLD analysis project Ga0105238, IMG submission 81526) | Corn rhizosphere microbial communities from Kellogg Biological Station, Michigan, USA - KBS C3-4 metaG | ecosystem: Host-associated > Plants > Roots > Rhizosphere > Soil | place: Michigan, USA...
CCGGCGCGGTTCGCACAAGCATCGCTGCTTTATTGGGCGGCGCGACGCGGCTGGATTCGTGTAGGTGCTGAGGTTGAGGCGACCGGGATCGTTGCGGGCTGGCTCGTTGGCGCTTGCTGGGGCCCGTTATCTGCGCGCTCCACACGGAAAGGAAGAGCACTCGTGGAAGCCGAACCAGAATCAAAGCCAGCGCCACAGGACGCTGAAGCTCGCCGGGCTGCCGTCGCAAGTCAGAGCCCGTCACCTGTCGCGCCGCGCCCTCACACGGCCGACAAGCCCACCCTGCGGCGTCGCGGCCGCCGTTCGCACTGCGTCGGGAGAAGGCGGCGGTCGTGAGCCTCGACCCCGGCCTGACCCGGGTCCGACAGCAGGGCGTCCAAGGCCGGTCAGCCGCCGCTGCCGAACCGGCGCCGCCGCCGGCCCTCGACCGGGACGTTCCGGTGCTCATCGTGCGCATCGGTCACTACAAGCCGCATCACGGCACCACGGGGCTGATCCGCAGCCTGGGGCGCCTCGGGGTCCCCGTCTACGCGATCACCGCCTCCGCACGCGCGCGTCCCCTGCTCTCCCGCTACCTCACCGGTGCGCTCGCGTGGCCGACCACGGGGTTGGAGGGCGAGGCCGAGCTCGTCAGGGGCCTGCGTCGCGTGGCCGATCAGCTGGGGCGGCCGACGCTCGCGGTGGCCAACGACGACGAGGCGGCGATCCTGCTGGCCGAACATCGCGATGAGTTCGCCGGCCGGCTCATCGGGCCGCCGGTCGGCGCCGGGCTGCCGCGACGGCTGGCCGACAAGAAGGGCATGTACGAGCTCTGCCGCCGGCACTCCGTCCCGACCCCGCGCAGCGCGTTCCCCGACACCGCCGACGAGCTCGACGAAGCCGTGGCGCATGTCGGCTTGCCCGCCGTCGTCAAGAACCGCGCGCCGTTCGACAGGCTGGACGCGCCGGTCGTTCCGGCGACCACGGTCCTGCGCAGCCGCGAAGACGTCGAGGCCGTGAAGCGCGCAATGGCCCGCCCCGGCTGCGCCAAGATCCTCATCCAGGAGTACCTCCCCACCGACGCCGCGACAGCCCGCGACCATCCGCCCGACTGGTTCGTCCACCTCTACTGCGACGCAGCCTCCCGAGCCCTGGTCTGCTTCACCGGAGTCAAGCTCCGCGCGTGGCCGGCCGGTGGCGGGGTGACCGCGCGGGGGCTGGCGCTGGCGAACCCGGAGCTGGCCGAGATCAGCGCACGCTTCTGCCGAGCGATCGGCTTCTGCGGCCTCGGCGACCTCGACTGGCGCTTCGACTCGAGCACCGGCCGCTTCAACCTCGTCGACTTCAACCCCCGCACCGGCGCCCAAGCCCAGGTGTTCCGCACCAGAGCCGGCGTCGACGGGGTCCGGGCCCTGCACCTCGACCTCACCGGCAGGCCGGTGCCGGACGCCGACCAGATCGACGGCGTCGAACTCCGCGTGGAACACCTCGATCTCGCATCGGGTCTCGTCGCCCGCGCCGGACGCCGCAAGCCGATCCGCACCGTCGGCACGCACCACGAAACCGCGTGGTTCGCCCGAGACGACATGTTGCCGTTCGTCGTGGCCTCCACAAGATTCGCGAGAATCGCCGCGGCGAGGAGCATCGGGGCGATGGCGAGCGCCGTGCGGCCGGGCAGAGGTCGAGAAAGTACAGACCAAGCGCGGCCGCCATGAGACCCGTGAGGCCGATGAGAGCACTGAGACCCACCGGCTCGCCGGCCACGCTGGTCGCCACGCTGTGCGCCATGGCGCTCGTGGCGGTGGCGGCGATTCTGTGGCTCCCCGGCGGATCGGGGCACGGCCAGGCGCAGCAGCAAGCACCCGATCCGCGCATCGGCGTGCCCGGCGCCCCGGCCGGCTGGACCACCGTCTTCGGCGACAACTTCCAAGGCCGGGCAGGAACCGCGCCGAACTCCGCGACCTGGGCTCACGACACCGGCCCCGGCAGCTCCTTCACCAGCGGCAACGTCCAGACCTACACCGACCGGACCGCCAACACCCACCTCGACGGCAACGGCGACCTGGTCATCACCGCCCAGAAGACGGGCAGCGCCTGGACCTCCGGCCGTATTCGCAGCACAGCCGAGGTGGCGGCCCCAGCCGGCGGCGAGCTGCAGGTCACCGCTTCCATCGAGCAGCCCGCCCCGGCCTCCGCCCTCGGCTACTGGGACGCGTTCTGGCTCCTGGGCCCCGGCCAATGGCCCGGCACCGGCGAGATCGACATCCTCGAGAACGTCAACGCTCTCGCCGCCACCTCCGGAACGTTCCATTGCGGCGTCCGCCCCGCAGGCCCCTGCGACGAGCCGAACGGAATCAGCAGCGGCCTGCTCCCCTGCCCCGGCTGCGAGACCGGCTTCCACACCTACAGCGTCCTCATCGATCGCCGCACTCCCGGCCAGGAGTCGATCACCTGGTCCGTGGACGGCCGCCGGTTCTTCCACGTGGCCGAATCCCAGTTCCCCGCCGCGACCTGGCAACAAGCCGTCGACCACGGCTTCACCGTCATCCTCGACCTGGCCATCGGCGGCGGCTACCCCGACGCGGCCTGCCACTGCACGACCCCGACCCCGGCGACGTCCTCCGGCGGCGAGCTGAAAGTCGCCTATGTCGCCGCGTACGCCGAAAGCCCGTGAGTATCCGCTCCGACGTGGTTCCGCAGAAGGGCCGATCCGCTGCCCGAATCCGCGCAGCGCCGGCTTCTGAACGACCCGGATCCGTGGGTTCGCGACGAGGCAGCTCTGAACCTGAGATCGCCGGCCCTGGCCGCGGAGCTGCACGACGACCCCGCTCCGCTCCGACGGCGCATCGCATGCGGAGCCTGGAATCTCCTCGACGAGAACGCTCAACGCCGACTGCTCGCCGACGAGGAGCCCACGGTCCGAGCCATGGCAGCGCGTCAGATCTCCGACACCGACCCGGACGCCACCGACATCTACCTCGCCGCCGTCATGCCCGACACGTTCTGGGACCGCTCGGTCCTGGATTCGGCGGCGCTGCATCCGAGCACCGCCGAGCGCCTGGTCCGTACCGGCACGTCCACCCAGCGCGCGGCGATGGCCCTCAATCCCCACGTCCGCAAGGACCTCGCCATGGAACTGGCCGAGGATTCCGACCACCACGTGCGCATGATGCTCGCCTCCCGGTCCGACCTCACCGAGGGGGAACGAGCCGCGATCGACTACCTGATCGACGAACGGGACCGGCTCGATCCGCTGCACTGGGTGTACGAGGTCACCGATACCGACCGCCTTCGCGAGCTCGCCGGATCCGGCAACGTCCTGATCCGCCGCAGTCTCGCCGACAACCGGCACCTCCCGCAGGACGTGGTCGATCTGCTCAGCGCCGACGACGACTTCGCGGTCCGGATCCTGTTGTGCGAGAACCAGCCGACCGTCTCGCCCGACCCCGGTCTCCCGGTCGAGATCATGCACGCGCTGCTCGACCGCGCCGGGGTTCCGCGCCTGCCCGCCTCCTGAGCCGTCGCGGCACTGGAACACCCGAAGCAGGTCGCCCAGAAAAGGCCGGACGGTGCAAGACACCGCCGGTCAGGGCGACCTGCTTCACCTCCCCCCTTCACCTCGCCCGCAGGACCCGAGCCCGCCCGGCCACCGGCACGGCCGCCGCCGCCAGCCCGACGGCCAGCACTCCGACGCCCCACGCCGCCCCGGTCCAGCCGGTCAGCCCGAAAGCCCGGTCGAGCGACCATCTCCCCGGCCCGGTGAACCCGATCACCGCCGCCAGCGCCCCATAGCAGAACGGCACCTCGCAGCCGCCCTTCTGCGCCCAGAACCCCTTCGGCGACGTGGCGACCGCCGCGACCGCCATCGTCCCGACGACCACCGCGCAGCCGCCGGGCGTCAGCAGGCCGAAGCCGATCGAGCCGGCGCCGAGCAGTTCGCTCACGCCGGCCAGCGCGACCATGCGGCGTCCGGGGACGAAGCCCCAGAGTTCGAACACCGTCGCCGTGCCCGCCACGCCGGAGCCGCCGAACCAGCCCAGCAGTTTCTGCGTGCTGTGGCCGAAAAGCAGGGCCGCGAGCAGGATGCGCAGGAGCAGGAGGCCGAGGTCCATGCGCGGCGCCTCAGTCCTTGCGCGTGTGGGTCGAGGCGGAGCGGTAGTCGGTGTAGGTGTACGGGTTGTCGAGCACCTTGGTCTCCGGGATGTCGGGGTTCATGCCCCGGCGCCAGGCGTCGTCGCCGATGGCGGCCCGCAGGTGGTCGACCGTGGCCTCGACGGTACGGCGCACCGCCGGCAGATCGACGCCGAGCAGCCGGTGCTCGTGCTTCACCACGCGGCCGTCGACCAGGACCGTGTGCACGTCGCCGCGCTGCGCCTGGAACGCGACGTGCCCGAACGGGTTCAGCAGCGGGAAGGACACCGGCGAGTGTTCGTTCTTGATCAGCACCAGGTCGGCCTTCTTCCCCGGCTCCACACTGCCGAGATCGCTCTCGCGCCCGATCGCGTGCGCGCCGCCGCGGGTGGCCCAGGCGACCACGTGCTCGCTGCGCAGCGCGGCGTGCGTGACGGTCTCGCCGAGCGCGTGCGCCTCCAGGTGCTCGCGGGAGCGGTCGGCGCCGAGCGTCGTGCGCATCGCGGAGAACAGGTCGCCGCTCCACCAGACGCTGGTGTCCATGGACAGCGACACCGGGATGCCGTGCGCGCGCAGGGCCCAGGTCGGCGGGTAGCCCTGGCCGGCGCTCTGCTCGCTCTCGGTGGACACCGAGACCGATCCGCCGGTGGCGGCAATGCGCTGGTAGGAGTCCGCCGACAAGGTGGCCGCGTGCACGTACACGGTCTCGGGGGTCATGAATCCGTGCTCGTGCATGAGCCGGATGCCGTCGTCGCCGGTCGCGCCCCACACGCCGGCGTGCGTCGAGACCGGGACGCCGAGCTCGCGGGCCACCTCGAACGCGCGCTTCTCGGGGAAGGCCGGGTCGCCGGTCACGTCGAAGGCCAGCTGGAAGCCGAGCATGGCGTCGCCGGCCATCCGCTCGGCGAAGGCACGGAACGCCGGGTCGGTGGTCCACTCGGCGGGCGGCTGCTGGATGTTGCCGTACGCCAGCACGTTGCGGCCCGGACCCGTGCGCAGCGCGTCCACCGCGGCCTCGGCGTGGCCGACGGTCTGCAGGCCGTGCGACCAGTCCACGACCGTGGTCACCCCGGCGTCGACGGCCTCGATCGAGGCCAGCAGGTTGCCCGCGTACACGTCCTCGGGGCGGAAGACCCGGCCGTACTCGAGGTAGTACCAGACGAAGTACTGCGTCAGGGTCCAGTCGGCGCCGTAGCCGCGCATCGCGGTCTGCCACATGTGGCGGTGCGTGTCGATCATGCCCGGCAGGACGATGCCGCCGGAGGCGTCGACGACCTCCGTGCCCTCCGGCACCTCCAGTGCGGGCCCGACGGCCGCGATCCGGTCGCCCAGGACCAGGACGTCGGCGTGCGGCAGGACGGTCGAGCGGTCGTCGAGCGTCAGGACCGTGCCGCCGCGCAGGACGACCGGGCGTCCCGGCTCGAATCTTTCGGACATGTGTCCCCCAGGCGGTCAGCGCTGAATGGCTACCACTGTGGGGACCCTGCTGGCAGGTGTCAACCCACGCGTGCGGACTGCTCCTCGGGGAATCTTGAATCCGTTGTCCGTAAAGCGGACACTGGTCTGATCACCACCGCACCCCCGAGGAGAGCCATGCCGCGCGAGGGCACCGGCCCGGACTTCATCGAGGCGCTCGCCCGCGGCCTGGAGGTGATCACCGCCTTCACGCCGCACCGCCAAGCGATGTCGCTGAGCGAGGTCGCCGCCGCGACCGGCCTGGCGCGGCCGACCGCCCGGCGCATCCTGCTCACGCTGGCCGAGCTCGGCTACGTGCGCGCCCGCGGCTCCGCCTTCGTGCTCACGCCGCGCGTGCTGGACCTCGGCGTCGCGTACGTGTCCTCACTCGGCCTGTGGGACGTCGCCGAGCCGCACATGCGCGAGTTGTCGGAGAAGACCGGCGAGTCCTGCTCGGTCGCACAGCTCGACGGCTCGGACATCGTCTACGTGGCGCGCGTGGCGGTGCCGCGGATCGTGGCGTTGTCGGTGCAGATCGGCACGCGGTTCCCGGCCCTGCCGACCTCGCTGGGCAAGGTGCTGCTGGCCGCGCTGCGGCCGGAGGGCGCCGAGGAGGTGCTGGCCGAGCCGAGCCGCTCGGGGCTGACCCCGCTGTGGCAGCCGGACCGCGCCGAGCGCGAGGCGGAGCTGCGCGAGGTGCGGGCCCGCGGCTGGGCCCTGACCGACGAGCAGCTGGCCCGCGGCATCCGGTCGATCGCCGCGCCGCTGCGGGACGCCTCCGGCGAGGTCGTGGCCGCGCTGAACGTGAACACGCACGCTGCCGAGACCTCGGTGGAGTACCTGCTGGACCATCATCTGCCGCTGTTGCTGCGGGCCGCCGGCGACATCAGCGCCGACTTCGCGCGGTTGCAGTCCGTGCCGGCGGTGACGCACCGATAGGCGCGCCCGGCTGACGTGCGGGCTCGTCGCACGGGTTGGCACACCAGCAGCCACGCCAGCAGGCGCACCAGCAGGTCAAAGACGCCGCGCGACACCCCGGCTCTTGACGGGCCACGCCGACCGGCGCAGAATCGGTCGCACCGGCGGACACTCGTCCGTCTGCCGGACACCGGAGGAGCGAGGAGGCCGGTCTGCATGCCGGATCACCCCCCGAGACGGACGGCTCCCAGCGGGCCGGCACCGAACCGGCCGGCGCGGACCCGCCTCCAGCCCGACCCGCCCCATCCGCCCCACCCCGAGGCCACCAGGGCCCCGGCCGGCCCCCTGGCCGGCGTCCTGGTGGCCGACTTCTCGCGGATCCTGGCCGGGCCCTACGCCACCATGCTGCTGGCCGATCTCGGCGCGGACGTGGTGAAGGTGGAGAGTCCGCAGGGCGACGACACCCGCGGCTGGACGCCGCCGGTGCGCGGCGAGACCTCGACGTACTACCTGGCGGTCAACCGGGGCAAGCGGTCGATCGCGCTGGACCTGCGCAAGGAGGCCGACGCGGAGCTGGCCCGCGAGCTGGCCCGGCGCGCCGACGTCCTGATCGAGAACTTCAAGCCCGGCGGCCTGGACAAGTACGGGCTCGACTTCGCCTCGGTGCGGGCCGCGAATCCGGCGGTCGTCTACGCCTCGATCAGCGGCTTCGGCTCCGGGCCCGGCCGCGACGTGCCCGGTTACGACCTGATGGTGCAGGCCATCTCCGGCCTGATGAGCCTCACCGGCGACCCCGGCGGCCCGCCGTACCGCGCCGGGATCTCCGTGTTCGACGTCATGGCCGGCAACCACGCCACCATCGGCATCCTGGCGGCGCTGCGGCACCGCGACGCCACCGGCCGGGGCCAGCACCTGGAGGTCAACCTGCTGTCCTCGGCGCTGACCGGCCTGGTGAACCACAGCTCCGCGTACATCGCCGGGGGCACGATCCCGCTGCGGATGGGCAACGCGCATCCCAGCGTCTTCCCGTACGAGCCGCTGCCGACCGCCGACCACGACCTGATCATCGCGGCGGCCAACGACGGCCAGTTCCGGCGGCTGTGCGAGGTGCTGGGCGTCCCGGAGCTCGCCGACGACGCCCGCTTCGCGCGCAACGCCGATCGCACCGCCAACCGGGAGGAGCTGCGGCCCCTGCTGGTCGAGCAGCTCGCCTCGCGCGGCGCCGTCGAGTGGTTCGACCTGCTGGTCGACGCCGGGATCCCGAGCGGGCCGATCAACACGATCGACGGCGGGTTCGCGATGGCCGAGCGGTTCGGGCTCGATCCCGTCGTCGACGCCGGGTCCGGGGAGCGCGCCGTGCCGACCACGCGGCATCCGGTGCTGTTCTCCGAAAGCGGCATCGGCTACCGCCTGCCGCCTCCGGAGCTCGACGAGCACGGCGAGGAGCTGCGGGCGTGGCTGGCGACACCGCCTGCTGAGCCCCCTGCGACGCCCGAGGAGAGGCAGGGGTGGTGAAGCATTCCGAGGCCGGCGGCTACCCCACGGCGCTGGGGGCCTCCTCGCGCGAGTCGATCACGCTGCTCGGGCAGGATCTGGCCGCGGACGTCATGGGGAAGGTCGGATTCGGGGAGCTGGCCTTCTGGCTCGCCACGCAGCGGCGTCCGACGCCCGGGCAGACGCGGGTGTTCGAGGCCGTGCTCGCCGCGCTGGCCGATCACGGATTCACGCCGACGGCGATCGTGACGCGGTTGACGTATCTGTCCGCGCCTGATTCGGTGCAGGGCGCCCTGGCCGCCGGACTGCTCGGCGGCGGCTCACGCTTCCTCGGCGTCACGGAGGATTGCGGTCGCTTCCTGCACGAGGTGATCGTGGATCTCGGCTCCGACGCGCCCTCGGACGACGCCGGATGGGACGCCGTGGCCATCAGTGCCCTGACGCAGCGCAAGGCATCAGGGGCCTTCGTCCCGGGGCTCGGGCACCACGTCCACAAGGACGGCGACCCCCGCACGCCCCGGCTGTTCGAGATCGCCGCCGAAGAGGATCTGGTCGGCCCGCATCTGGCGCTGTTCGCGGCGATCGGCCGCACACACGCCCGGGTACTGGGCAAGACGCTGCCGCTCAACGGCGCCGGAACCTGCGGCGCGGCCCTGGCCGACCTCGGACTGCCGCTGGAGCTGCTGCGCGGTTTCGCCCTGCTGGCCCGGACCGCCGGGCTGATCGGCCAGCTGGCCGAGGAGCTGCGCGATCCGGTCGCCAACGACATCTTCCTGTCGGTGGACCTGAACAACAGAGTCGTGCCGCCCAACCCCGCCGCCCCCGGAGGAGCTCATGGCTGAGCTGGTCGCGGTCATCGCGTCCACGCACCACCCGTTCTACTACAAGGCGAGCACGGCCGTCGGCGAGGACCGGCCGCCGTTCGCCGACGAGTGGGTCCGCAAGATCGAGGCGTTCCGCGAGACCCTGACCCGGGCGCGTCCGGACGTGCTGGTGATGGTCGGGTCGGACCACTTCCATCAGCTGTGGCTGGACAACATGCCGCAGTTCCTGATCGGCAAGGCCCCGTTCTACGACGCGAACTTCTACAACGAGGAACGCGAGTTCGGGCTTCCCAGGATGCTGATGACCGGCCACGAGGAGCTGTCCTCGCACCTGCTGCGCGAGGGCATCGACGCCGGATTCGACCTGGCGTTCAGCAACGAGCTGCGGCTGGACCACTCGATCACGTGCCCGATCATCACCCTGCGGCCGCAGAACGACCTGCCGGTGGTGCCGGTGTACACGAACATCTTCGCCCCGCCGCTCCCCCGGCCGGGCCGGTTCGTCCAGCTCGGCCGTACGATCCGCGAGCTGGTCGAGGCGTGGCCGTCGGACCAGCGCGTCGCGGTCATCGGCACCGGCCACCTGTCCCTCGAGCTCGGCGGCCCGCGCCAGTTCGGGCCCACCGGCCCGGACCCGGAGTTCGACCGCAGAGCCGTGCAGTGGATCGCCGACGGCGACATCGAGGGCTGCCTGGCCGAGGTGACGCTCGACAGCCTGCACCTGCCGGGCAACGCCACGCACGGGTTCATGGACTTCATGCTCATGATGGGCGTCGCCGGCGAGGGCCGGAAGGCCGACTACGTCGACACCGTCGATCTGTTCCACACGATGGAGGCCTACTTCACCTGGTACCCGAACGGAGAGCAGCCGTGAGCAAGTACCTGCTGAACAAGTTCCTCTTCACGGTCGACCGCGACCCGGACCTCGTCGAGCGCTACCGGGAGGACCCGGGCGCCCTGGTAGCGGAGTGGGAGGCCACGTACGCCAACCGGATCCTGGGCGCCCACACCGGGGAGTCGTCGACGTGGCTGCGGCTCGAGGCGGAGGAGCGCGAGGCACTGACGAGCCACGACTACCCGCGCTTGTTCGAGCTCGGGGCGCATCCCTTTCTGACGCTGACGCTGTTCATCGCGATGTTCGAGCGGGACTACGCGGAGCCTTTGGGCTTCCAGCTGGAGTACGCGCGGCGGGTGGGGCATGTGGCGATGCCCTATCCGGATATCGGTACGTGAGGGGACCGCCCCGCCAGCTATCGTCGCCTCATGGCGAAGCTCCCTCACGTCGTGTCAGTCAACATCGGCTCCGCGCAGCCCACCGAGCACTCCGACGCCGACCACACCGGCATCGACAAGCGTCCCGTCGCCGGGCCGGTGCGGATCACGGTGCCGGGGCCGGGTGGCAGCGGGCTGGCCGGCGACGTCCTGTGCGACGTGCGCTTCCACGGCGGAGAGGCTCAGGCCGTGTACGCCTTCGCGCGCGAGGACCTCGACGAATGGGCCGCCACGCTGGGCCGGGTCCTCACCAACGGCGTCTTCGGCGAGAACCTGACCACCTCCGGCCTCGACGTCACCGGCGCGATCGTCGGCGAGCGGTGGCGCGTCGGATCGGTGCTGCTGGAGGTGACCGCGCCGCGGATTCCATGCCGGACGTTCGCGGGCTGGCTCGGCGAGAAGGGCTGGATCAAGACCTTCACGCAGCGAGCCGCCCCCGGCGCGTACCTGCGCGTGGTCGAGGAGGGGCAGGTCCAGCCCGGGGACGAGGTCACGGTTCTGGACCGGCCAGGGCACGGCGTCACGCTCGGCGAGTCGTTCCGCGCGCTGACGACCGAGCGTGAGCTGCTGCCGCGGCTGTTGGACGTCGAGTCGCTGGCCGCGACGGCTCGCAAGCGGCTCGGCGGGGTCAGCGACCTCGGCGGGCTCAGCGACGAGTAGCGGCGAGGAGCACCTCGCGCGCTAAACCAACCGCCCAGCGTTGGCCTCAGCCTCCGCACGCACCGCGGCAAGGAACTCCTCGCGGATGGCAGCGGTGCGCGCCTCGGCACGCTCGCTGTGGCGTGCCTCCCCGCCGCGGCCAGACTCCCCGCCGCCCTCGCCATCGTCTGCGTCGCCGACCTCCTCGTCGTCGTCCCCGAGACCCTCCCCGTCGTCGGTGTACTCAGCGAACAGATCAGCGCAGCCGTCGATCCCGACCAGGAGATCCTCCAGCAGGTCCAGCGCGGGCCGCGCCGGGTCCAGCGGCGTCGCGCGAACCTCGGCGAGCAGGTGCCCGAGCGCGTCCTCGTCATCCGGCGCGACGCGCTCGACCGCCTGCTGAACCTCCACCACCGCGTCCACGAGCCCCAGCGGGTCCGGAACCTCGCCCTCGGCCACAGCCATGGCGTCGCGGATCAGCTCGGTGACGACCTCGTGCGGGCCGGCGCCGTCCTCGATCATGTCCAGGACCACCGTCAGCGTGGTGACCGGCAGCGCCGAGATGGTGTCGGCCTCGATGATCGCACCGGTGACGGACTGTCCGGCAGCCTCGCCCGCGACGGTCGCCGCGGCGTGCAGCCAGTGCGCGGCGGCCACGGCGGCGGCGGTGGGGTCGATGGTGGTGAACAGCGCGTCGGCTCCCAGCGGGTTCTCGCGCAACAGCCGGTCTGCCTCGGCGACCTGCACCGGGGAGGCGTCGGCGCGGGACAGGACGACCGCCTGCCGGGCCCGCCGGGACAGGTCGCCGAGCTCGGCCTGCTCCACCGCCGCGATCTCTACGCCGACCTCGGCGGCGACGGCCGCGGTCAGCTCGGCGTCCCCGGCGGCGTGCAGGGCGCGGCCGAGGCGGTGCGCGGCCTCCTCGACGACGACGGAGGACTGCAGGATCATGCCGTTCTCCGGCAGGTTCGGCTCGACGAGCGCCCGCGGAACGCCGGCGAAGGCGTCGCGCTCCCCCTGCCGCCGCCAGCCTTCGCCGTTGTCCTCCATGTCGTCGCCGGCGGCGGAGGCCGGGTGCGTGTAGGCGTGCCACAGCGCCGCCGACAGGTCGGTCAGGGTGCGCGCGACGGCGTAGCGCTGGTCGGCGGGGGTGGCGAACGGCAGCTCGGTCACGGTGGCGGCCGTGTCGCCGTCGCCGGTGGCCCAGGCGGCGACGAGCGCGCCCCGCTGTTCGTCGATCGCATACCGGGTCACGTCGGCCTCCGTCGTCGGTGGGATGTCAGCTCCATGATCCCATCCGGCGCGGACATTACCGGCCTGATCTTCACCCCATCACCCGGACCGGGCTGCCGGCGGCGAAAGCGGCGATGTCGGCGACGGCGTCTCCGTAGAACGTCTCGTAGAGCTCGCGCGAGACGTAGCCGATGTGCGGGGTGAGCAGCGCGTTCGGGAGGGGGCGCAGGGGGTGGTCGGCAGGGAGCGGCTCGGTGTCGTAGACGTCGAGGGCGGCCTTGCCGATCCGGCCGGCGCGCAGGGCGTCGATCAGTGCCGCCTCGTCGATGATCGGGCCGCGCGAGGTGTTGACCAGGATCGCCGTGTCCTTCATCGCGGCGAGTTCGGCGGCGCCGACCAGGCCCCGGCTGCGGGAGCTGAGGACGAGGTGGATGCTCAGCACGTCGCTCTCGGCGAAGAGCTCTTCCTTCGACACGGCGCGCACACCGTGCTCGGCGGCCTTCTCGGCGGTGAGGTTCTGGCTCCACGCGATCACGTTCATGCCGAACGCCTGACCGATGCTCGCGACCGCCGACCCGATCCGGCCCAGCCCGAGCAGCCCGAGCGTCTTGCCGTCGAGGCCGCTGCCCAGCGACAGCTGCCAGCCACCGGCACGCACCGAGGCGGCCTCCTCGGGCAGATTGCGCGCCGCGGCGAGAATCAGGGCCCAGGTGAGCTCGACGGTAGGACGCGCGGAGTACCCGGTCCCGCAGACCGTGACGCCGAGCCGCTGCGCGGCGGCCAGGTCGATGGCGGCGTTGCGCGGACCGGTGCTGACGAGCAGCCGCAGGTCGGGCAGCTGCTCCAGCACCTCGGCAGGGAAGCGCGTGCGCTCACGCATCGCGACGACGACATCGAAGCCGGCCATCGCGCGCACGGCCTCGGCGGCGTCGGCGAAGGGCTCGGTGAAGACGACGATCTCGGCATCGAGCGAGGACCAGTCGGCGACGGTCAGGGCGACGTTCTGGTAGTCGTCGAGGATCGCGATCTTCAGGGGGGTTGCCACGGGGTGCCTCTCGTGCCGGGGCGGGCTGCGGTCGGTACTTAGCATGCCCTGCGGGGGAGGCGGTTGCATGGTGGGGCGCGCGTAACGGGGACGGGGCTGTCAGCGCGTCGAGCTAGCCTCGCTGATCATTGTCATCGGCGAGAGGTGGGGCAGGGGCATGGGTGCGTCTGGGTGGAACTACATCACCGAATACCGCGGCGACGTGGAGTCGAGCCTCGCGGCGCTGCGTGAGCGCGAGTTCGCGAGGCCCGACTCCTACTGGCGAGGGATACTGCCGCTTTGGGACCTGCCGATACCGGCGACGCTCGACGAGCTGTTCACCGAGCCTTACTACGAGTTCCTCGGCTGCAACGGGACCCACTGCGTCATCGATGTCGGGTTCAAGAACTTCGAGCCGCTCGATCCCGCCGACCTGGTCGACACCTTCGGCTCGGAACAGCCCGACCGTGCGAAGTTCGAGAGCGTGGCCGGCGAGCACTTCGAGAACCTGAACATCTTTCTCTCCGGCCGCTGGTACGGATCGTACGTCGTGCTCCACGAGGATGGGACGCCGACCGAGGTCGCGTTCTGGGGCTTCTCAGGCGACTGACTCGGCGGCCTCGGCGCCCCGGGCTGACTCAGCCGAGATCACCGCCCAGCCGTCGACGTCACCAGCTCCCGCACCCGCACGCGCCGCCCGGTCCGAAGAATCGACTTCCGATAAACGACCGCGGCGAAGCGGGCCACGGCGATCGTCGCGGCGAGGCTGGTCGCGGCGGAGGCTGCGAACTGCCACCAGGTGACGCCGCCGAAGCCGACCAGGGTGGGCATGGCGAAGGGGGCGGTTGGGGGGAGGTAGGCCAGGACGCGGTAGAAGGCCGAGGGTGTGCCGCTGGTGATGGTGGCCAGGGAGATCGCGTAACCGAAGAGGATCGGCAGGCTCAGGGGCAGGGCGAGGGTCTGGACCTGGTCGCGGCGCTGCGCCATGGAGCCGGCGGCGGCGTAGACCCAGCAGTAGAAGGCGTAGCCGAGCAGGAGCCAGGTCAGGGATGCGGCCACGGCCAGGGGTTCGCTGCCGTGCATCAGCGGGGAGCCGACCGACTTGGCGAGGATCAGGGCGAAGGCGACGATCAGCCCGGCCTGCGCGAACGCCGCGACGCCGATGCCCAGCACCTTGCCGGTCAGCAGGCGCGCGGGGCGGAGGGAGGACAACAGCACCTCGGCGACGCGGCTCGACTTCTCCTCCATCACGCCGATCAGCGTCCACGTGTTGTACTGCGTGAGCATCATGAAGATCAGGATGATGCCGGTCACCGAGATGGCGGCGGGAGGCCTCGTCGACGCGGCTTGCAGGCTGTTGATCGGTAGCGGTCTGGTGCCGGCGACCTGCGCGGCTTGATCCGGGGTCAGGCCTGCGGCGTGGAATGAGACGTCCTCGCCGAGGGTCAGGGCCAGGGTATGGACGAACTGCGTCGTGGTCGAGGTCGACTTCGGGTCCAGCGGTTTGCCGACCAGCAGCGTCGGCAGCGAGGCCGGTCCGCCGATGATCGCGACATCGACCCGCCCGGCGCGCAGAGCATCACGCGCCGCCGCGGCATCGGGTTCGGAGATCACGGTGGCGGTGGTTCCAGCGCCGGTCGCAGCGGCAACAGCGGCGGGCTGAACAGTCGGCATCAGCACGCTGATGACACCCACCTTCTGCGGCTTCGCATGGTTCTCATGCAGCGTCGGAATCACGATCGCCGCAGCGACCGCCGCCAGCATCAGCACCGTCCCGACCCGGAACATCCGGCCGCGAAGCCGCTCCCGCAGCTCCCGTCCGGCGACCAACCCGAGCTCGTGCGCACGGGGCGAGGCCGTGATCACGTCGCGGTCGAGCCAGGCCCGCCGCGCAGGACGGACCGTGTTCCCAGCACGAGCCCGCCGCCGACGCACACGGAACACCGCCACAGCAGCGCTCAAAGCCACCACCAGATACGGCACAAAGCGCGTCACGCGATCGCCTCCCTGAAAACTTCGGACAGCCGACGCCGCTCGAAGACGAACTCAGTCACCCGGCCGGCAGCCATGGCCGCCTTCAGCACCGTGTCGCTGTCGGTCCCCTCCGCCAGGACCAGGCGCACGGCGCCGCGATCCGTCTCGGAGATCTTCACGCCCGCCAGCCCCCGGGCCCAACCGCCCCCGCGGTCCCCCTCGACCCGCACCACCAGCCGCCGCGGACCGCCGCCGGCCAGCTCGTCGACCGTCCCGGTGGCCACCAGCCGGCCGTGCGCGATGATCACGACCGTCTCGCACAGGTCCTCGACCTGATCCAGCTGATGGCTGGAGAACAGCACGCACTTGCCCGCCCGCGCCTGCTCGACCAGCACCTCCCCGATCGCGTCGATCCCGGACGGATCCAGGCCGGCCAGCGGCTCGTCGAGCACCAGCAACTCCGGATCGTGCAGCAGCGCGGCGGCCAGCTGCACCCGCTGCTGGTTGCCATGGGACAGCTCCTCGACCTTGCTCCCGGCACGCCCGCCCAAGCCGAGCCGCTCCAGCCAGGCGTCGACAGCCCTCTGAGCCGCCGCCGCGCTCAGGCCGTGCAGGCGTCCGAGGTACACGAGCTGATCGCCGACCGGCATCGCCGGGTAGAGCCCGCGCTCCTCGGGCATGTAGCCGAACCGCCGCCGGTCCTCCTGGCGCAGCGGGAGGCCGTCCCAGCGCACCTCGCCGGAGTCCAGGTCGGCCAGGCCGAACACAGCGCGCATCGTCGTCGTCTTCCCCGCGCCGTTGTGCCCGAGGAAGCCGGTGACCTGGCCGGCGCAGACGTCGAAGCTCAGGTCGTCGAGTGCCGTGATGTCGCCGAAGCGGCAGGTCAGGGCATGTGTTTGCAACATGGGACGAGTATCGGGCGGACCGGCGCCCGCGGTCTTCGGCGCACGGATGGATTTCGGCACCGCCGATCGGCTCCTGCCCCGGGCGGAGCGTCTCCACCCCCGGGTGCACTCGCGCGCCGGATCATGTCCACCCACCGCACCATGACCCGGCCGCGACCGGCACCTACACTCCCCCTTGTGAGCTGGCGATGGGAAAAGCACCGACGCGCTGTGCGGGTCTTGTCCACGGCCGGGCTCCTGATCGGCGCCATCGTGGCCTCCCTGCACACCGACCCGCGACCGGGAACGCATGGCGCCGCTCTGGTGGTCTCGGTCGCGCTCGGCGCGCTGTGCGTCGGCGTGCCCGGCTCGGTGGCGGCCGTGGACGCGCCGGCGCGGCGTCTCATCCCGGTCGTGACGCTGCTGGCGGCTGCTTCCTTGACGTTGCTGTGGGTGCAGCAGCTCAGCAACTCCGGCCGGGTCGGTGTGGGAGTCGTGCTGGTGATCGCGGCGGCGCGGCTCTTCCAGCGTCCACGCGTCCTGGCCGTCGTCACCGGCGTCCTGTTCGCGGCGATCGTGGGCGAGGCGAGTCGGCACGCATCGGTGACGCAAAGTGTGGTCATGTGCTTCCCGATCATCGCGGTGTGCCTGATGATGACGATGTTCCAGCGGCTGCGCGACGCCAAATGCCGAGCGCAGGCGCTGCTGGCCGAGCTGGAGCAGAATCGCGATGCTCAAGCGCGCGCCGCCGCGCTGGCCGAGCGTCAGCACTTGGCGCGCGAGATGCACGACGTGCTGGCGCATTCGCTGTCGGGGCTGATGTTGCAGTTGGAAGGCGCGCGAATGCTCGTTCGCGCCGCGCCCGGCGACCCGCGGCTGCCGGACGTCGTGAACCGCGCGCACGAGTTGGCCAAGGACGGCTTGGCCGAGGCCCGGCACGCGATCGGCATGCTGCGCGGCGAGCAGTTGCCGGGGCCGGAGGCCATCGGGACGCTCACCGACCAGTTCGAGCGGCACAGCGGCATCCCGTGCACGTTCGACACCGCGGGCCCGGCGTGCACGGTGCCGCCGGATGCGCGGTTGGCGGTCTACCGGGTGACGCAGGAGGCGCTGACGAACGTGGTCAAGCACGCGCGTGCCGAGCGCGTCGAGGTGTCGATGACGTACACCGCGGACGAGGTGCGGCTGTTGGTCGAGGATTTCGGTGATCAGGGTCCTGCTGATGCGACAACAACAGGGACGGTCGCAGGCGCTGGTTACGGACTGACCGGGATGCGCGAGCGTGCGGAACTGCTCGGCGGAACGCTCACCGCGGGCAGCACCGGCTGCGGTTTCCGCGTCGAGCTGCGGGTGCCGGTGTGAGCGCGGCCCCGATCCGCGTGTTGGCGGCCGACGACCAGCGCGTCGTTCGGGAGGGCTTGGCGCTCGTTCTCGGGCTGTTGCCGGGGGTCGAGGTCGTGGCCACGGCCGCCGACGGCGACGAGGCGATCGAGCTCGCGCACCGGCTGGGCCCGGACGTGGTGCTGATGGACCTGAACATGCCGCGGCGCGACGGCGTGTCCGCGATCCAGGCGTTGCGCGAGCAGTGTCCGCAGATCAAGGTGATCGTGCTGACCACCTATGCCGACGACCGCTCCGTCCTGGACGCGCTGCGCGCCGGCGCACGCGGCTACCTCACCAAGGACGCCGGCGGCGAGCAGATCGAGCAGGCGCTGCGCGACGTGCTCGACGACCGGTCGGTCCTGGACCCGGCGGTGCAGCATCATGTCGTCGCCGCGATCGCCGCCGCGCCCGCCGCGCATCGCACGCCGTCAGCAGCCACCACGGACCCGCCGCCGCTCCCGGCCGGGCTGACGCCGCGCGAAGCCCAGGTGCTAGAGCTGATCGCCCGCGGCCTGACCAACGCCGAGATCGCCGGCAGGCTGGCGGTCGGCGAGGCGACCGTGAAGAGCCATATCAACCATCTGCTTCCGAAGATCGGTGCCCGGGATCGTGCCCAGGCCGTCGCTTTCGCCTACCAGCACGGTCTGGTTCCTCGGTAGGCGAGCCGCGCGCCGCTCCTACGACGCCCGAGCGCGTTGCGTCACGACGATCGCGCCGAGAACGACGACCGCCGTCACCGGCACGGCGGCCGTCAAGTGCTCGCCGAGCAGCAGGACGGCCCACACCAGCGTCATCAGCGGTTGGGCGAGTTGCAGCTGGCTGGCGCGCGCGACTCCGATCAGGCCCATGCCGCGGTACCAGACCACGAAGCCGCCGAACTGGGAGACCGCGGCGATGTAGGCCAGGCCGGTGAGGGCTTTGGCGGTCGGGTGGACCGGTTCGGTGGGGAGGGCCAGCGCGCAGACGAGGGCGTTCACCGGCGCGGCGAGGACCACGCCCCAGGCGATGACCTGCCAGCCGGGCAGGTGTGCGGACAGGCGCCCGCCCTCGACATAGCCGGCGGCGCACAGCACGAGGCCGCCGAAAAGGTAGAGGTCAGCGATGGTCGGGCGGCCGTGGTTCTGGCTGAGTGTGAAGGTTATGACGGCGATCGCGCCGGTGGCCGCGGCGGCCCAGAAGACCTTCGAGGGGTGGCGCTTGGTGCGCAGCGCGGCGATCGCCGCCGTGGCCATGGGGAGCAGCCCGATGACGACCGCCGAGTGGGCTGTCGTCGAGCTCTGCAACGCGAAGGTCGTCAGCAGCGGGAAGCCGAGGACGCAGCCGAGGGCCACCGTCGCCAGCGCCGGCCAGTCGGAGCGGGCCGGACGTGGAGCGCGCGTCAGCATCAGAGTGCTGATGGCGATGACCGCGGCGACAGTGCCCCGGATGCCGGTGGCGCTCCAAGGGCCGAATCCGCCGAGGGCCCATTCGGTGGCGGGGAAGGTCAGGGAGAAGCTGAGCACGCCGAGGGCGGCGAACAGCGTGCCGTTCCGGCCGGCGTTCAGCCGGCGCGTCTGAGGCAGTGGCGATATCTCGATCTGAGCGATAGCGCTACTCTCGTCATTCATGAATGACGATAGCAACTGGCGGGAGGTCGCGGAAATCCTCGCGCGGGAGATAGCGCCACTGGCCGTCGGCACCCGCATAGCCACTCACCGGGAGCTCGTCCGGCGCTTCGCGGCCAGCGGCACCACGATCTCGCAGGCGCTCGCGCTCCTGACGCAACGGGGGCTGATCAGCTCGCGGCCCGGCGCCGGCACGTTCCGCACGCAGGCCCGCGCCTTCCCGCGCGTGGCGGACACCGCCTGGCAGGCGGCGACGCTGGAGCTGACCGGCCAGGACGCCTCCGGCAGCGGGATGCCCCGCGGGTTCCGGGCGCAAGCGGTGGCCGGGATGTTGACCCCGGCCGGGCCGGACGCCGTCGACCTCAACGGTGGCTACCTGCACCCCGATCTGCAGCCGCACGCCGCGCTCACCACGGCGCTGTCGAGGGCGGCGAAGCGGCCGCAGGCCTGGGACCGTCCGCCGGCCGGCGGCGTGCCGGAGCTGCGCGACTGGTTCGCCGCCGAAATCGGCGGCGGGCTGGGGCGGCATGACGTGCTGATCTGCGGAGCGGGCCAGAGCGCGCTGGCCACCGCGCTGCGGGCGCTGGCGCAGCCCGGCGATCCGGTGCTCATCGAGGCGCCGACGTACCCGGGCACGATCGCCGCGGCGATCGCGGCCGGACTGCGTGCGGTCCCGGTGCCGCTGGACGACGAGGGGATGCGGCCGGACCTGCTGGAGCAGGCGTTCGCGCGCACGTCCGCGCGGCTGGCCGTGGTCCAGCCGCTGTTCCAGAACCCGACCGGGGCCTGCATGTCGGCGGCGCGGCAGCGGGAGATCCTGGCGATCGCGCGCCGCCACGAGGCGTTCGTCATCGAGGACGACTTCGCCCGCTATCTCCTCCACGCCGACGCCCCGCTCCCGGCACCCCCGATGATCGCCGACGATCCCGGCGGCGTGGTCGTGCACATCAGGTCCCTGACGAAGCCCACTTCGCCGAACCTGCGCGTCGGAGCCCTGGCTGCGCGCGGCCCGGTGGTGGCCCGGCTGCGGGCGGCGCACGTCATCGACACGATGTTCGTGCCGGCCGCGCTGCAACTGACGGCGCTCGAAGTCGTGACGGCACCGAGCTGGAAGCGCTCGCTGCGCACCCTGGCGGCGGCCCTGCGGCACCGCCGCGAGGTGACGACCGCGGCGGTGGAGGCGACGTTCGGCGCCGCGGCGCTCGCGCTCCGGCCGCGCGGCGGCTACCACTTATGGCTCGCGCTGCCGAGCCGACTGGACGACGAGCAGTTCGCGGCGGCGGCGCTGGCCTCGGGGGTGATGCTCACGGCGGGCTCGAACTACTACCCGGGCGGCAACAACGCGCTCCATGTGCGCATCAGCTACGCCGCCGCGCCTTCGCCGACGGACATCGACGCGGCGGTGCGGCGGTTGGGTCCGCTGCTGGCCGGCGGCGAATAGTCGTCGGCACGCCACCGCAATGACAAGGCCGGCCAAGCACTCTGCGATGCCCGGCCGACCTTTGCCTCAATCAGCTGTCTGCGGACATCAGCTCCCGAAGACCTGGAACTCCCACAGGCTGTACCCGTACTGCGTGGCCCGCGCGGTCCCGTACATCCGCACGTACCGCCCGCTGCCCGACACGCTCAGGCTCTGCGTGCCGCCGGTGCCGGTGGTGGTCGAGTAGACCGGGGTCCAGGTGGTGCCGTCGTTCGAGGTCTGGACCTGGAAGGCGGTGGCGTACGCCGTCTCCCACTGGAGGTTCACCTTGCACAGCGCGTGCGTGGCGCCGAGGTCCACCTGGACCCACTGCGGGTCGGAGAACGCCGACGACCAGCGCGTGCCGGCGTTGCCGTCGAACGCGGACGCGGCGGGAGTGCCCACGTTCTCCGCAGAGGAGGCTGTCGCGGGCTGGTTCAGCGCGAGGTTCGCCGTGCCGCAAGTGGTGCCGCCGCCCGAGCCGTAGACCTGGAACTCCCACAGGCTGTAGCCGTATGCCGTGCTGCGCGCCGTGCCGTACATCCGGATGTAGCGTCCGGTGCCGGAGACGTTCAGGGTCTCGGTCCCTCCGGGCCCGTTCGTCGTGGAGTAGATCGTCGTCCAGTTCGTCCCGTCCGGCGAGGTCTGGATCTGGTACGCCTTGCCGGAAGCCGTCTCCCACTGGAGCACGACCTTGCAGATCGCCGTCGACGAGCCGAGATCCACCTGCAGCCACTGCGGATCGGAGAACGCTGACGACCAGCGCGTACCGGCGTCGCCGTCCACCGCGGACGCGGCAGGCGTGCCCGCGTTCTCGGACGAAGAGGCGGTGGCCGGCTTGTTCAGCGCCAGGTTGGTCGTCCCGCAGGTGCCGCCGCCGGAGCCGATGGTCCAGCTGAACGACGTCGAGCCGGTGGCCCCGGTGCCGTCCTTGGCGGTGACAGTCACCGACGAGGTGCCGGCGGCGGTCGGCGTCCCGGAGATCAGGCCGGTGGAGGCGTTGATCGACAAGCCCGCCGGGAGGCCGGAGGCGCTGTAGGTCAGCGTCTGGCCGGACGCCGAGTCGCTGGCGTTGATCTGCACGCTCGCCGCGCTGCCGACGGTCCCGCTCTGGGTGCCGGGGTTGGACACGGACACCGTGTTGCCGCCGCCGCTGCCGGACGGGAACGTCCACGTCTGCTGCGACGATCCCGTGCAGGCTTCCAGGTCCAGCCGTGTTCCGCTGTTCCCGCCCGGATCGGTCAGGCACAGCCCGGAGTTCGGGTTCAGCAGCTCGCCGTTGGCCTGATGGGTCCAGTTCTGCGCGTTGGTGCCGTTGCACGGATACCAGTCGACGTTCGTGCCGCTGGTCGTCCCCGCCGCCACCACGTCGAGGCAGCCGCCCTGCACCCGGACCGTGTTGTCCGTGTACGGCGACCACGACTGCCCGGCGCTGCCGTCGCAGTTCGAGGCGAACAGCGGGTTTCCCTCGGTGTTCAGCGAGTTCTGGTTCGCCAGGCACAGCCCCGCGCCGTCCTTGACCGTGCCTGTGGCGGTGGGCGTACCGGTCGGCGTGGAGTTGCCGCCCTTCTCGTACACCGCGACCCAGGCCGCGCTCATGGCGCCGCCGGAGGTCGTCGCGGCGGTCGGCGTCGTGGTGCCGGAGACGCCGTCGGGGTAGTTGCCGCCCATCGCCAGGTCCCAGATGATGAAGAACCCGTGGTCGATGGCCGCCTGCCAGGCCGCGGTGCCCACCGAGGCCTCGGTGATGGTGCTCTCGACGACACCGTCCATGAGGAACTGCATCTGCTCGGCGCTGGTGTTCGTCCGGTCGATGATCACCGAGTACGTGTGATATCCGGTCTGGCAGCCGGATCCGGCTCCCGGACAGGCGATGAGGGGGTGGCCGGGGCTGTTCGCCGAGTCGTGGAGCGTCTGGGAGGCCTCATTCAGGGCGTTGACGTCCTCCATCATGTCGATCTCGCCGGACTGCGGCCATCCGCCGCCGGCGCGCATCGGCGAGCCGAGCGCCCAGAACGCCGGCCAGTAGCCCAGGCCCCCGGAGGGGTTCGGCTGCTGGATCGAGGCGCTCATCTCCAACTCGCCGCCGGGCGGCGCCTGGAAGTCGTCGCGGGTGCTCTCGATCCGCGCGGACGTCCAGGTCCCGCCGTTGTCGAGCGCCTTGAGCACCAGGTGCCCGTTGCCGTCGAGGTAGACGTTGTTCGTGGAGTCGGTGGTCTGCTCCTTCTCCCCCGTGCCGTACCCGGTCCCGATGTCGTAGAACCAGTTCGCGGACGACGGCGCGGACCCGGCCGCCCCGGCGAAGTCGTCGCTGAACACGGTGTTCCAGCCGCTCGGCGGCGGGGGCGGCGTGTCGGCCGCCGCTCGCGGCGCCGAGGCGACGGAGACCGCGAAGCTGCCGGTGAGACTGCCGGCGATCAGCATGACCGCGGCGAGCAGGGAACGGTGCCGGGGTGGACCGGATCGGCGCCGGATGTTCCAGCCGGCGCGCGCGGTGACGAGCATGGGCGGTGTCCTTCCAGAGGGAAGCGTGGGGTGCAGCACCTCTGCGCTGATGCTGTGCTGGCGGTGTGCCGGTGCTGTGCTTAAGCCGCGGGAGAGCGCTCTCCCGGCTTGCATGTTGCGGCGGCGTTACCGGCCGGTCAAGATGCGTCCGGTTCCGGAACTGGTTTCGGAACCGGTTGCGCAACCGGTCATCGGGCGCGGGCGGTCCGAATCAGCCGCGCGTGTCCCGCTTCGTCCACCGGAACGCTCTGGTCCGGGAGCAGGATCGGCAGCTCGTTCTCGATGCGGTAGAGCCGGCGCAGCCGGGGGTTGTAAAGCACTGACTCCGCCTCGACGTAGAGCAGCGGGCCCTTGTCGATCGGGCAGGCGAGCACGGCCAGCAGAGCGGGATCCAGGGGCATGGCACCTACTCCGGCTTCACCGCGGCGACGAGAAGGATCGCCGCTGTCGAGGACCGCCACCGGAACAGCCGGTCCAGCGGCCGTAGAACGCGCGGCACATCGTGGTACCCGGCACCGGCCACCCGCTCGACCCGGAACCCGTTCGCCGTCAGCAGGCTGATCAACGCGCGCCGGGTGAACAAGTGCAGATGGCCGACCACCTCGCTGCCCGGGCGGCCGTGGATGGCCCGCAGGCTCACCTCGCTGAACAGCGGCTGCACCCCCAGCGCCAGCAGGCCCCGGTTGAACCACGCGGCCAGGTTCGGCGTGGAGAGCAGCAGCGTGCCGCCGGGGCGCAGTACCCTGCGAAGCTCGCCGAGCGCCGCGTCGGTGTCCACCAGATGCTCGATGATCTCGCTGAACACCACGACGTCCACCGAGGCGTCCGCGATCGGCAGGCCCGGGGAGTCCACCGAGCCCTGCACCACGGTCAGCCCGTACGAGGCGGCCCGTTTCACCGCCTCGCCGGACCAGTCCATGCCGATCACCTCGTGCCCGGGACACGCCCGCGCCGCCCGGGCGGTGGCGGCTCCGTCGCCGCACCCGACGTCCAGGATGCGCAAAGGACGCGGCGCGGCCTGCACGATCCCGCTCAGCATCCTGATCTGCCGGACCGTCCGATCGTGGCCCGAGGCGATCGTCGTGCCAGGGTCCTCATACAGCGCCCGCAGGCTGGTCATCGTCATGACAGGGCTCCGGTGGCTCCGGCGACGGCGGCGATCTCGGCGGCGAGGCGGTGCACGTGCCCGACCAGGATGGTGGCGAACTCCTCGGCGGCGGGCCCGTCGAGCAGGGTGTGGCGATGGCGGACGGTCAGATGGAGCCGGCCCCGGTAGGTGGCCGCGCCGACCGACAGGCCACGCGGCATCGGAGCCGGCGGCGAGGCCCACATCCGGTCGGCAGCAGTACCACTGTGCCCATTGTCGGCGGAGCCGAACGCGAAGATGTCCGACACCCGGCCGATGTTCGACAGGCACGTCGTATCGGTGACGGCGCCGGCCGCCAGCTGCCCCGCGGCCAGCATCGCGCGCCGCAGCGGATACGGCAGCCACCCCGCGCCGAGCACGGCTCCGGCCAGGCCCGCCGCGTGGGGACTCGCGCACCGCTTGGCTGCGCTGGTCTGCCGGACGATGGCCGCCAGCAGCTGCCGGGAGTCGCTGTGTTCGGTGTCTGAGATCCCGATCGAGACGATCCGCGACAGGTTGCCGTGGAACTCCTCGCGATACCGAGCCGGCCGGGCGTTGAGCGGCATGGTGATCGTCACGCGGCCGGTCGGAGCGGCGTGCCGGCGGTTCCACGTCGCGACCGTCTGGAACAGCGCGGCGAGCAGCAGGTCGTTCACCGAAGCGCCGAGCTGGCGCGCGGCGCTCAGAGCGGTGGTCGCCTCGGTGTCCAGAACGCGCAGGGCGAAGCCGTAGCCCGGCCCGGGAAGGCGGCTGTCGCGAGCGATCCGCACCGAGCGCCGGGTGGGAACCGTCGTGGGCGGGTCCTCATCCGGGCTCTGACTCGGCGGCGGCGTCGCGGCGCGGATCGTGAGCGGATCGACCGGCGGGATCGGGTCCGGTTCCGCGGAGTACGCAGCGGCCAGGGAACGCATCAGCCGCAGGCACGAGACGCCGTCGAACAGAGCGTGGTGCGCACCGAGCATCACGACGTCACGCTCCGGCGTCTGGACCAGCCGCACCCGGATCAGAGGGCTGTGTTCCAGCGCGATGGGCTCGGCGAACAGCCGCTCCCGCTCGGCCTCGATCGTCCCGGCTTCGATCGTCCCGGTCCGGACCTCCAGCGGGTCCAGGTCGGCCTGGTCGTCGATCTCCCACCAGGAACGCCGCGCCGATCCGGACGGACGGCGCCGGGCCCGCGACAACGGATGCGCGGCCATGACGTTCTGCACGGCACGCCGCAGCCGCCCGGCGTCGATGGCGCCCGGCACCTGGACCTCGAAGTGCACGGTGTTCGGCTCGGCCCGGCGCTCGAAGACGCGGCCCAGTTCGTCGACGGATGTGAAGGCGATTCTCATACCAGCCTGCGCACCAGGTGGGTGTGGAAGCCACGGCCGGGGATCCGGGCCACGTCTTTGCGCGTCTTCAGGTGCCGTCCGAGTTCCTTGGACTCGTCGGGATCGCCGACCAGGGCGACGAGCCCGCCGGGCCGCGTCACCCGGATCAGCTCCGCGAGATACCCCAGCGGATCCGGGCCCGCCGTCACGCGGGTCCGGGAGACGCAGAGGTCGACGACACCGTCCGGCAGCGGCAGCCAGCACGCGTCCACGAGCACGTCGGGCGCGTGCGGCTCGCCGCCGCCGTGGAGCCCGCCGACATAGGGCAGCGCGAGTTCCAGGACGCTGGCGACGGCGCTGACGGCTCCGCGCAGCCGCAGTGCTTCAGCTGCCGCGCGTCCTCCGGCCCCGACGACCAGGACGCGGCCCAGCGGTCCGGCCGCCGCGGCGGCGATGCGGGCCGCGATGCCGCGCGCCGCGCGGTCGACGACAGGGGCCTGCGAAGCCGGGGCGGCCGGCGCCCGGGTGGTGATCGTCATGGCGTGGCGAGCCTCTCGACGGGTTCGGGGAGCGGGTCCGGCTGACGCGTGCGCCGGCGGGCGTTGATCGCGACGCCGGCCCCGGCCAGGGCGGCGACCGTGCCCAGGGCGAGCGACGCGAGCGGGAGGGTCGTGGAGACCAGGGCGAGCCGGGAGTCGTCGTCGGCCGCGCGCCGGGAGGTGGCCGCGATGGTGGCGGGATCGGAGGCGACGTCCACGTCGAGGGCGACGACGGCGTCGGTGGCCCCGCCCGGCGGGCGCAGCGTGATGTGCAGGTGGCTGCTGCCTTCGACCGGGGCGCCGGTGATCGGGTCGACGAGCGTCACCTCGCGGGGGTTCGCGTAGTACTCGTCGGCCGCGACGGTGTCCGGGGTGCTCAGTCCGACGACGCCGCCGGGCACGGAGATCGCCCCGATCCGGACCGGCTGGACGGCGCCGACGAAGCGGTAGAGGTCGTGGCCGTTGACTTTCTGCGTCCCGTCGTAGTGCGCGACGTAGGCCTCCATCGCGGTGGCGTCCCAGACCACGTAGTCGTGTTTGCCGAGGTCGAAGGGGAACTTCATGTACGCCTCGCCGTCCACGGCCGGGGTGATGCCGCAGCACGCGACCGGCTCGTTGGTGTGCCGGTCGAAGGCCCAGTGGTCGACGCTGAAGCTGAAGGCCTGCCGGGCGTCCGGCGAGGTGAGCGTCGCGGGGGTGTCGGTGCGGGTGGCGATGTCCCAGACGGCGTGGCCGGTCCGCTCGGCCTCGGCGACGTTGCCGACCACGTGCCGCGTGATGGTGATCCGCTCGGGGCTGGATTCCTTGCCGGTCGCAGGGTCCAGATACGTGCCGGTCCCCACCGAGACGTCGAAGGAGTCGATGTCCAGCGGCGCGACCTGCACCCGCGGCAGCGCCCAGAAGTACAGCACCGGGGCGAGCGTGAAGGAGAACGCCGCGATCGCCGTCGCGGCTGCGATGCTGGCGGTTTGTCGGCGGCGCACGGATACTCCCGGGTGAGCGGTCGGTGCGGTCCAGGTCCACGGGTCTATCAGGGGATGCTGAGCGGTGGTGGGAACCGTACGGCGCTGTTGACGATTCGTCAACAAGACCGTCACACTCCTGCCATGCTCGGGTTTCTGTGGAAGGTGTCCCGCGAGGCGGTCCGGCCCCCGCGGCCGCCGGGCGAGTTCGTCAGGATCGGCGGGGTCGTGCTGCACGTGGTGCGCTCCGGCCCGCCCGAGGGCCCGGTGGTCCTGATGTGCTCGGGCCTGGGCGGCGCCTGGCTCAGCTGGGACGCGGTGGTGCCGCTGCTGCGGGACCGCTGCCACGTCGTGCGCTTCGACCGGCCGGGCCTGGGCTGGAGCGCGCCGGATCCGCATCCGCCGACCGCCGCGCGCGAGGCGCACCGTATGCGCGCCCTGCTTCGCGGTCTGGGACTGCCGGGGCCGTACACGCTGGTCGGGCACTCCCTCGGCGGGCTGTTCGGCGAGGCCTTCGCCCGGACCTATCCGGAGCTGACCGCCGGGCTGGTCCTCACCGAATCGGCCTGCGAGCCGGTGGAGCGGTTCGGGCGGCATCGCGAGCTGAAGCTGCGGGTGGCGCGGACGTGCGGCACGATCGCCCAGCGCGTCGGCGCCAGCCAGTTCCTGGGGCCCTCGCTGCGCGAACTCGGGGTGCGGACGCAGTCGCTGCGGGGCGTCGAGACCGCCGATCCGCAGCACACGCACGGCGCGTTCTGCCACGGCGCGACCGTCACCGCCGCGATGGTGGAACGCGCCACCTGCTACGACATGGCCGCCGAACTGGGCATGCTGCGGCGCAGCCACCCGATGCCGAAGGTGCCGGCGATCGTCTTGTCGGCGACCGGCCCGCGCAACGATCCGGCGGCGGTGCGGGCCTGGCAGCACCATCAGCTCCTGCTGGCCTCGGCCGTGAACGCCGAGCACCGCCGGATCGGGGATTCGGCGCACCTGATGCCGATCGACCGGCCGGACGCCATCGCGAAGGCGGTCCTGGACGTGATCGGCGACGCCGGTCCGGCTCACCGCGGGGCTTGGTAGCTGTACAGAGGGTCGTCGTGGTTCTGCGGCCGCGGGTCGCCGACCTTGACGATCAGGGCGCCGGCACCCCAGGCGCCGGCCGATCCCGCCAGCACGGCGGCGACGAGCCAGATCAGGGTTCTGGGGGGTTTCGCAGTGCTCATATGAGCGAGCGTATTGACGGAGTGTCAATACGGCAATAGCGTCTGGCGGAGACGATGGGCGCGCGGTCCTTACGGAAGGAGCCCGGCGGTGAGCGTCGCGAGCGGCACGGTCCTGTCCCGGCCAGGCAGCGCGGCGGCGCCGGACCCGAACGGCCGCCGGGCCCGCCGCGGCTGGCTGCTCGCGGTCTGGGCGGCCGCGTTGGCGGCGCTGCTGTCCGAGGCGCCGGGACGGATCGTCTTCGACACCAAACTCGGCGTGGACACCGACCCGGCCGGCTTCCTCGGCCGGCTGTGGCACCTGTGGAACCCGCTGGAATCGATGGGCCGGCTCGACGACCAGTACGTCGGCTACGCCTTCCCGATGGCGCCGTTCTACGCCCTGGCCAAGCTGATCGGGGTGCCGGTCTGGATCACCGAACGGCTGTGGATGTCGCTGATCCTGGCCGCCGCCTTCTGGGGTCTGGTCCGGCTCGCCGAGGCGTTGGAGATCGGCTCGCCCCGCACGCGTCTAGTCGCAGGGCTCTGCTACGCGCTGTGGCCGACGTTCACGATCCTCATCGGCTCGACCTCGGCGGCGGTGCTGCCGGTCGCCCTCGTGCCGTGGGCGATCCTGCCGCTGGTCAAGGGCTCCCGAAGCGGGAACCCGGTCGCCGCGGCGGCGCGCTCTGCCTTCGCAGTGCTCTGCATGGGCGGCGTGAACGGGGTGATCACGCTGCTGGCCTTGATCGCCCCGTTCCTGTTCCTGCTGACCCGTACTCGCGGCCCGCGTCGCAGGATCCTGCTGACCTGGTGGATCCCCTGCGTCGGCGCCGCGGTGATCTGGTGGCTCGCTCCCCTGCTCTACATGGGCCGCTACGGCTTCAACTTCCTGCCCTACATCGAGACCGCACGCACCGCGACCAAGACGATGTCCGCCACGGCCGCCCTGCGCGGCACCGGCAACTGGACCGCCTACCTGCATTTCGGCTCGCCGTTCCTGATCGCCGGCTGGGTCCTGGTCGCCACCTGGGCGGCGGTGGCCGGCAGCGCGCTGGTCTCGGCGATCGGGCTGGCCGGCGTCGCCCGCTCCGACCTGCCTGAGGCACGCTGGCTGCGGGCCTGCCTGGCGATCGCGGCGCTGGTCGCGTTGGCCGGGTACGCCGGATCGGTCGGCGGACCGTTCCACGGCACGGTCCAGAAGCTGCTCGACGGCCCCGCCGCGCCGTTCCGCAACGTCTACAAGTTCGAGCCGCTGATCGGCCTGGTGCTCGCCCTCGGCGCGGCGCACCTGCTCGCCGCGTTCGAACCGCCGCGCGTACGCCCCCTGATATCGGTGGCCGCGGGCGTGGTCGCCGTGGCGGCGCTGTGCGGGACGGCGCTGCCGTACCTGTCCGGACGCGTCCTGCAGTCCGGCTCGTTCACCGCGGTCCCCGACTACTGGAAGCAGACCTCTGCCTTCCTGGCCACGAACAGCCCGCGCACCGACGCGCTGCTGGAACCGGCCGCCTCGCACGGTTTCTACAGCTGGGGCTCACCGATCGACGAGCCGCTGGAACCGATGGGCCACTCGCCGTGGGTCCAGCGGTACATCGCGCCGATCGGCAGTCCCGGCGGGCAGCGGATGCTCGACGGTCTGGAGACGGCCTTCAGCTCGGCGCAGCGGATCCCGGGGCTCCCCGAGTACCTCGGGCGCGCCGGTGTGCGGTACGTCGTGGTCCGCTCCGACCTGGATCAGGGCCAGTTCGACTACGTCTCGCCGGTCCTGGTGCACCGCACGCTGGACCTGTCGGGCTTCGTGCAGGTCGCGCACTTCGGCCCGGTGCTGCCGGCCGCGCCGATCCAGCCCGGGATGCCGTTGGGGGTCGCGGCGACGGTCGAGCGCTTCTACGCGGTCGAGATCTATCAGGCCACTGATCCCGCTGCGCGCCCGTCCCAGCCGGTGTCGATGCTGCCGGTCGCGAGCACGGTGCAGGCCAGTGCGGGTCCGGAGTCGCTGCTGCAGGCCTCGGGGACCGGGCTGATCGACGGCAAGGCGGTGCGGCTGACCGGCGACGTGACCGCCGCCGATCCGCTCGGCGCGGGCGCTCCGCTGCTGGTCACGGACGGTCTGCGGCGCGACGACACGATCTTCAGCCTGGCCCGCGACAACCTGTCGTACACCTACACCGCCGGCCAGACCAGCCCACCGGGCAGACAGGACGGCAGCGCGGGCAGACCGCCGCGGCAGATCCTGCCGTTCTCAGGCCTCGATCACCAGAGCGTCGCGGTGGTGGACGGCGCGGCCTCGGTGCAGTCCTCGACCTTCGGCTCCTGGCTGTTGCAGTCGCCGGAGTACGACCCGGTCAACGCCTTCGACGGCGATCCGGGGTCCGCCTGGGCCGAGGGCGATCCCACCACGCCGGTCGGCCAGTGGATCCAGATCACCTTCGACCATCCGGTGAACCTGTCGTCGCCGATCGCCGTGCGGCTGCTCGACGACAGCGTCTTCCGGCCGGTCGCGACGCGGCTGACCCTGACCACCGATCAGGGTTCTGTCACCGATCCGGTGACCGCGACGCCGAGCAGCCAGCCGCTGGCGGTCCCGGCGGGGACCACCAGCAAGCTGCGCGTGACGATCGCGGCCGCGCACGGCGGCGTCCCGGGCGGGTTCGGCGCGGGCATCGCCGACCTCGACATCCCCGGCGTCCACGTGACCCGCTACATCCAGGCGCCCCATGACGCCGGTACCGCAGGGCGCGACGTCACGCTGTCGTTCCACCGGCAGGTCAGCGGTCAGACGCTGTACTCCTCCGGCGATCCGGAGACCGGGCTGTACCGGCAGTTCACGCTCGACGCGCCGGCCACGTTCACCACGACGCTGTCCGCGGTCTCGGTCGCCGGTCCCACCCTGGACGCCTTCCTGGACGGCACCTCCCAGCCGGCAGGACTGAGCATCAGCACGAGCCCGTCGCTGAACGACCTGCCGGCGTTCCGGCCGCGGAACCTGGTCGACGGCTCCTACCTGACCGGCTGGCTGGCCGGCGACGACCACCCGGACATCCACCTGGCCTGGAACGGGTTGCGCACCGTCGACAAGATGACGCTGATCAGCCCGCCGGGGTATACCGCTGCGCCGCTGAGCGTGCACATCTCCAGCCCTTCGGAGAACCGTGACGCGCGGGTCGGACCGGACGGCTCGGTGACGTTCCCGGCCCTGACCGCCGACCAGATGGACATCACGTTCCCGGCCATCGCGAAGGTGGAGCTCTACGACCCGGTGGCCGGTGCCGACCGGAACCTGCCGCTCGGGCTGTCCGAGGTCTACGTGCCCGCGCTGGCGGATCTGAGGCTGGCGGCGACGGATGTGAACGCACCGTTCCAGCTGCCGTGCGGTCAGGGTCCTGCGATCACGATCGACGACCGGAACTATGCGACCTCGGCGTCCGGCACGTTGGGCGATCTGCTCTACCGGACTCCGGTGGCCGTGCAGCTGTGCACGGACAACGGCTCCCTGTCCCTCGGCGCCGGCCCGCATCGGATCACCGCGCCGGGATCGGGCGGCTCGCTGGCTGTCAGCGATATGACGCTGTCGACGGCGCCGACGGCATCCTCGGCGTCGGCTGCGGCAGCCCAGCCGCGCGGCCTCGACATCACCTCGTGGGGCGCCGAGAACCGAACCGTCGACGTCGGCCCGGGCGACGCGGCGTATCTGGAAGTCCATGAGAACCAGGCCAAGGGCTGGAGCGCGAGCATGGACGGCCGGAAGCTCACACCGGTCCGGCTCGACGGCTGGCAGCAGGGCTACGTGATCCCGGCCGGTGCCGGGGGAATCGTCACCCTGACATACACCCCGGCCACGGGCTACCGGCTGACGCTGTTGCTGGGCATCGCGGCCGCGGCGCTGTTGGTCGGACTCACGCTGCTCGCCGGCGGCATTCGGCGCTGGGACTCGCTCGATCCGTCGGCCGAGGCTGCGGCATGGGGGCCGTGGGTGGTCGGGGCCGGCGTGACCGTTCTGGTCGCGGTGATCGCCGGTCCGGTCGCGCTCGCCGTACCGCTGCTGTTCCTGATCGGCCGGTATCGAGCGTGGATCCTTCCGGTCGTGGCGTTCGCGGGCTTCGCCGCCGCCGGGATCATCGCCGCCGTCTCGGTGGGCGGCCCGGTGCCTTCGCGCAACACCGTCGCCGCGGTCCCCGGTCCGGCGCCGTCCTCGGTCAGCAGTGCCGCGACGACGGGCAACGGGCCGACGCCCGGAGCCGGAGCATTCGGCCCGGCGGCTCAGATCCTCGCGGTGGCCGCCCTCGCAGCGGCGCTCACCGCGCGAGAGAAGCAGCAGCCCGCGCCGTGATCCTCGGTGTCACGGCGGTGCTCGGCGCGGCGATCTCCAACAACGCCGGGCTCGTCGTCGAGAAGCGTGCGCTGGACCGGCTGCCGCCGTTGGACATACGCCGTCCGGTGCGGATGGCGTTGACGCTGGCCACGCGGCCGTTGTGGGCGTTGGGTTTCGTGCTGCTGCTGTTCGGCGCGGGGCTGTACACGTACGGGCTCGCGCTGCTGCCGTTGTCGGTCGCGCAGCCGTTGTTCGTAGTCGGATTAGCGGTGGTGCTGGTCGTCGCGGCGGTCGTGCTCTCCGAGCCGCTCCGCCCGGCCGAGCGGCGCGGACTGGCCGTGGCCGCCGTGGCTTTCGGTCTGCTCGCCCTGTCCTTCGACGCGCGCACCGACAAGGCCGGGGTACAGCAGAACACCGCTATCTGGATGGTCGTCGTCGCCGGGTTCGCGGCCGGGTCCGTGCTCGTGTTCGTCACGTCCCGCTCCGGGGTGCTGTACGGCGTCGCGGTCGGCTTGATGAACTCGGTCGGAGGCCTGGCCGCAAAGGCGACGGCGGCCCACCTTGTGCGGCACGGCGCGCCGATCGGGCTGCTCGGCTACGTCGCCGCGTTCGGGGTCGCCGGAGTTCTGATGCTCGGGATGACGCAGATAGCGTTGCAGCGGAGCCGTGCGGCGTCCTTCTTGCCAGCTCAGGTGGTCGCGGGGAATGTGGCGGTCACGGCGGCGGGGACGCCGGTGTTCGGCGAGCATCTGCCGGACACGCCGGCAAAGCTCGTCCTGCGGCTGGCCGGATTCGCCGTCGCCCTGGTCTCGCTGGCGGTCATGCAGGGGGCCTCGGAGGCTCCCCGCCCTACCGGACGCCACGCCGGAGCGACCCGGCCGGTGCGGTTCCGCTTGCCGCTCCCCCGCCGTCACTCCGGCCGGCGCCGTTCCACGGCCTCGGTGAGTACGGACTCGAAGTTCGACACCGTCGAGGACCAGCGCAATGTGGAAGCGCGCGCGGCGGCCGCCTCGCCCATGGCGTGACGCCGCCTGGCGTCCAGCGCCAGGGTCGCCCAGGCCGAGGCGAAACCGCCCTCGGTGCCGGCGAGCAGCCCGGTGCGGCCGTGGTTGAGCGCGTCGCGCACCCCGGGCACGTCGAAGCCCACCGCGGGAGTCGCGCGCACGGCCGCCTCGGTGATGACCAGGCCCCAGCCCTCGATCTGCGCCGGGTGCAACAGCAGCCAGGCGCGGCACAGCAGAGCGTGCTTGTCCCGCTCGGACAGGCGCCCGGTGAACTCCACGCCGGGCCCGGCCATATCCTCCAGACGCTCCCGCTCCGGACCGTCTCCGGCGATCGCGAGCCGGCCTCCGGTGACCGGTCGCACGCGATCCCACAGACGCAGCAACAGATCCAGGCGCTTGTAATCGGCAAGACGGCCGAATGCCACAAACAGCGGCTCTCCGGACTCGGCCAACACGTCCGCCGGACGGTCCACTCCGTTGAGCACGATCCTGATACGATCCGGATCAACGCCGATGCCCTCCAGTTCCCGCGCGGTCGACGGCGACACCGCAACGAAGAGGTTGCCTCGATGGACACGCGGCATCACGACGGTCTCGGCGTACCGCCCCGCGACCGACACCGGAGGACGGTAGCGGACCGGCCACAGGTCCGCGTGCACGTGGTTGACCAAGCAGACCACCGGTCCGCGCCACCACAGCGGAGTCAGATAGGGCAGGCCGTTGCAGACCTCCACGACGACGTCTATGCCGCTGTTGTTACCGCTACCATCGCCGGCGCCGGGACCGCCGTACGCGCCGACGCGCGCCGCGTGCCGCCGCACGGTCAGCGGGGCCCTCAGGAACTGGCTGAGATCACCGCCGTTGGGGACCACGTCGTACCCGCGCTCGCCGGTCCGGCCGCCGCACACCAGGCTCACCTGATGGCCGCGGGCCACCAGGCCGAGCGCCAGCTGGTCGACGAGCATCTCCGATCCGCCGGCGCGCGGATGGGCGAGGTCGCGCCCCGCGATGAACGTGATGCGCATCGCCACCGTCCTCTGGGCCTACTTCAGAGATGGTGCCTGCCGAGCTGGGGCTTTCCGAAAGGGGCCTGGCGAGCGGGCCGAGAATCAAGCTACTGTCCTATTGACGAATCGTCAACAAAGGTCGCCGCGCGGACAGGGCTCCGACGTCAAGAGGTGGGTCGTGGCAGTGAGCAAAGCTGACCCCTCCACGCCCGCGAGCCGGTCGCGCCGGCGGATGGCCCCGGACGCGCGGCGGCAGGCCCTGATCGAGGTCGCGCTGGACCTGTTCAACACGCGGCCGTACGGCGACGTGTCGGTGGACGAGATCGCCGAGGCCGCCGGCATCTCCCGGCCGCTGCTGTACCACTACTACGGGGGCAAGTACGGGGTCTTCCTCGCCGCCCTGGAGCACGCCGCCGACCAGCTGATCACGGTGGTCGTCGAGGCCTCGCGGGACGCCCCGGCCGACTGGCTGCAGGCCGGGCTGCGCGCCTACCTGGACTACGTCGAGCGCAATCCGATCGGGTTCGGCGCCCTGGTGCGGCACGGCGCGGGGCCCGGCGAGGGCGAGGACCAGGCGATCCTGGACGGGGTGCGGGACAAGCTGCTGCGGCTGATCGTGGACGCGCTGGCGGTGCCCGAGCCGCCGGCCGCGTTGCGCACGGCCATCCGCGGCTGGATCGCTCAAGTCGAGGTCTCGTGCCGGGACTGGCTGCCGGCGGCGAGGCCGGCGAAGGCCGACCTGTACCTGCTCGACCTCTTCGGCGGCGTGCTGCTGACGGCCTCGCGTCACGACGAGGCCGTGCGGGAGGCGCTGCGGAGTTCGTCCACCGGGCTCGCCGGTGCCGGTATCACAGTGCTCTGAAGTCGTCGGCGTCGCAGAACGTTGACGACTCGTAGACCGATCGCCTCACACTGTCGGCGCGCAGCTGGTTCGGCATCAGGGCTCGATAGAACACGTCCTGCGCGCGCTGCGGCAACATCGCGGCCAGGCGGGAGACGATGCCGGTGCGGCCCGGGACCCAGACCTCGAACCGGGGCCTCAATGCGACCCCCAGTACCGCCTCCGCCACCTGTTCGGGCGTCAGGCGCCCGCCGACCGGGCCGGTGACCGTGCCGGCCGCGAGCGGGGTGTCGACGACGCCGGGCAGGACGACCGACAGGTGCACGCCGGTGCCGCACAGCTCGCGGCGGACGGCGTCGCAGTATCCGTAGACGGCGTGCTTGGTCGCGGCGTAGCAGGCCTGGCCGGGCGGGGCCAGGCGGCCCGCGGCGGCGGCGATGGTGATGACGTGGCCGCAGCCGCGCTCGCGCATGCGGGGCAGGACCAGCTTCATGCCGTGCAGGACGCCGAAGACGTTGACGCCGAACTGCCGCTCGGCGACGGCGTCGCTCTCCTGCTCGAAGGGCCCGACCCACATCACGCCGGCGTTGTTGACCAGCACGTCCAGCGGGCCCAGGGCCTTCTCGGCGTCGTCGAGGAAGGCGGCGAACCAGGGGCGGTTGGTGACGTCCAGCGGGATCCCGACGGTCGCGGCGCCGGTGCGGGCGGCGATCTGCTCGGCGGCGGCCTTCACCCCGTCGGCGTCCAGGTCGCCCAGCGCCACCGCGCAGCCCGCCGCGGCCAGCCGCCGGGCGACGGCCAGGCCGATGCCGCGGGCCGCCCCGGTGACCGCCACCACGGTGCCGTCGAGACGTTCGTGTGCTGTCATAGCGCGCACTCCCCGGGGCGGAACCCGGCCCGGTGAGGGCCCGGCCGGGCCAAGTGACAACTGGAAGTGTCGGTTCTACGATGCGATAAGTCAATACACTGTGTTATCGAATCGGAGCAGGCCGTATGACCGCAACGGGCCCATGGCCGAGCTAGAGACCGGGCTGGAGACCCGCCGCTACCGGGGTCTGGACGCCACCGAGCGCCTGGCCGACCGGCGCGCCAGACTGGTCGAGGCCGGTTTCGACCTGTTCGGCACCCAGGGCTACCACGCTGTTTCGATCCGTCAGCTGTGCCGGCAGGCCGGCCTGACGGAACGGCACTTCTACCAGTCGTTCACGGACCGCCGAGAGCTGCTGAGCGCGGTGTACGAAAACGTGTTCACGGAGGTCCGCGACGCGACGTTCACGGCGGTGGCCGAGGCGCCGGCGACGCTGGAGGCGCAGGCCCGCGCCGGGCTGCGCACGTTCATCCGCGCCCTGGCGGACGACCCGCGGGTGGCGCGGGTACTGCTGTTCGAGTCGGTGGGGGTCGGCGAGACGCTGGACCGGCGACGGCGCGCGGTCGTGAACGAGTTCGCCGGACTCATCGCGGCCACGGTGCTGCCGCACTCCGGCGAGCCGGTCACGCCGCGGCTGTCGATGGTGGCGGCGATGATCGTCGGGGGGCTCAACGAGCTGCTGGCCGAGTGGACGCTGGGGCAGCGATACGGGTCGATCGAGGATCTGATCGATGTGGGGGTGGATATCTGTACGGCGCTCTATGACACCTTCGTCACTCGGGCTTGAGGGTTTCTCGTATTGCATCCCAAGCCGCGGCGGACAGAAGCGCGCGTACGGGTTCCGGTTCGAGGAGGCGGTGGAGGCCGGGGCCGTAGCGAGTCGCGAGGTCGGGGTTGTGGGCGAAGACGTCGAGTTCGTTCGCCGCGGTGATGTCGAGGAAGGCGCCGAGGTCCAGGGTGGAGGGGGTGTGGTCGGTTCCGGTGAAGCGGTCGCGGAAGACGGGCTGCTGGGGGTCGCTGAGGCGGTGGCGCAGGCGCGGATAGGTCGCGGTTCGGTCGCAGCTGGCGTAGAGGTAGACGAGCGCTTCGGTTTCCCCGCCGATCAGGTCGGTCAGGACGGCGCGGTCGGTGGCGCCGGCGACGTCGAGCAGGGTAGGGGCGAAGCCGTCGGTGCCGTAGAAGGCGTGGCAGAGGCCTGCGATCTCGACGTGCCGCGGCGCGCCCCACTCGGCGAGGCGGCCGCTGACACGGATCAGGTGCTCCAGGAGCGTGCCGCCGGGATGGGGCATGTCGGCGGCACCCCGGGCGCGGAGGAGCTGTTCGATGGCAGTGCGGTGGGCGTCGGATGCTGAGGCGGATGCGGATGCGGGTTCTTGGGGAATCTCGCTCACGGCATGAGTTTTGCGCGCGGTGATCGCCGGAGTCCAGCGGGCTCGGGCGATGAGCTTCAGCTCACCCGGCTTCGGGCAACGCGAGCCATTCCTGCCACGTGATGTCGCGGCCCACATAGCGCGGCTGCACGAACGGCCAGTCGGCGGCGACCCACTTCGGCACCAAGACATCGAGCGCGCGCTCCGTGTCGGTGTCGACGAAATCGTCCACCACCCACCAGGAGATCTCGGCGTCGGAGCCGATGCGCTCGGGCGGATCGATGTAGACGCAGCCGAGGACGGCCGTTTCCTGCTCGTCGAGCAGCGCGTAGTTGAACGACTGGTGCGCCGCGATCTCCCTCTCGTGACGCGCCAGATCGACCCGGTCCTGCTCGTAGGTCATCGTCTCCGGCGGCCAGCCCCAGGCCGGGCCGTAGATGCCCCACAGACGCTCGCGCGAGCCCATGACGGCGGGATAGTCGATGTCCGTGTCCGCTTCCCGAATCGGCCGCAGGTGCAGGGCCGTGCCGGGCACGGGGACGCGGACGGGGTGGACGAAGTCTTCGGGCAGCCAGCTCATAAGGGCCGAGGGTACAGCCGGCCGGCGCGCGATGATCAGGAATTTTCGGCGCTGCTGACTCGGGGGTGGGTACAGGACTCAGCCTCATGCCAGGCCATCACCTCGTCGACGATGGCCAGTGCGGCGCCGGGAGCGATCTCCTCGATGTCGTCCAGGACGAGTTCCGTCCAGCCGCCGAGGAACACCGCGCGGGCTGCCAGTCGGCGGGCGTGGACGGGATCCGCGGCGTTCACCGCCTCGGCCAGGGCGCGGGCCCGGGTTCGGCCGAGCGGGATCGTGTGGGCGAGGTCCTCGGCGCGCTCCGGCTCGCCCTGCCGGGCCAGCGCGGCGACGACGTCGATGAGCGCCTCGCCGCGCGCCCAGCCGTCGGGGATTCCGGGGACGAGGGCTTCGACGCGAGCGGTGTCGCCGCGCCGGGCCAGCTCGCCGACGAGGGCCATCAGGGCACGGGTTCGGGCCCAGCCGTCGGTGATGGCCCGGGCGAGGGCCTCGGCCCGGGCGGCGTCCCCGGAGCGGGCCAGCGCCTCGACGATGCGGGCTTGGCACGCCGCCCGCCGATCGGGCTCGGCGATCTCGTCGGCCAGGGCCAGGGCACGCTCGGCCTGTCCGTGGCGGGCCAGCAGCAGGGTCACCGCTTCGTGCAGTTGGAAGCTGGCGACGCCGAGGTCGCAGCGGAGCAGTTCCTCGCCCCGGTCGGCCAGGGCGAGGGCCGCTTCCCGGCCGGCGGTCTCGGTGACCGTCTCCAGCAGGCGGGTCACGATGTTCGCGTCGAAGGGCGGGGCGGGCTCGGCGCTGATCGTGAGACGCAGGATGTCGGGGGTGCCGTCAGCTTCCTGCGATCGCGGCGCCGCGGTTTCGGCAGCGGCGGCGGCTTCGGTAGCGGTAGCGGCCGCGACCGCGACCGCGGCTTCAGCAGCATCGGCGCGGATGCTGCGCAGCACGGTGTCGAGCCGCTCCAGATCGCCGCGTTCGACCTCGAAAGTCAGCAGCTTGACCAGGAAGGCGCTCTGTCCGGAGCCGTAGTGGTTCTCCTGCCGGACCAGATCCTCCACACGGTCGGCGAACGTGCGGGCCATCGCGTGGTCGCCGCAGGCGTACGCGATCTCCATGGACGTGAGCAGAATGCGCCCCATGTCCGCAGCCCTGCCGTAGCCCTCGGCGGCTTTGGCGGCGTACTCGAGCGCGGCCGGGAAGTCGCCGCGCTCCGCCAACGCCTCCGCCAGCCCGATCCAGGCCGAAGGCCAGTTGTGCGGATAGCGCACCGTCTCCGCCAAGGCGACCGCACCCTCGCGATCACCGGCGCGCGCCACCGCCGAGACCAGCGCGACCCGGGCCTGATCGTGCAGCGCGCGGTCGGTCAGTGATTCGGCGAGCGCCCGCGCGCCGTCCAGGTCTCCGGCCTCGGCCGCCATCGCCACAAGACGAAGAAGGTCCTCCCCCGGCTTGGACCCGCCCGCACCCGACTGCACCAGCTCGACCGCCCGGCTCAGATGACCGGCCCGGACGAGCGTGGCCGCCAGCCCCCGACCGACGTTCCCGGGCGCTTCCCGGTGTGCCGCGAGCCGCAGAACCGTCACCAGGCAGGGCGCGAATCCGCTGCGCAGAAGACCGTCTCTGGCGTAGAGCGGAGCCGGGCCGAGTTCTTGGTCTCGAAGCCGCCTCAGGAAGACCTCGAAGCCCAACTGGGCCATGCCCTCCTGCATGCACATCCCCCCTGGCGGCGCCTGCCGGAAACGTCGTCACCCGCGATGCGAGGCAGCCCATGCGCAGCCTACCGAGCCGTCGCCGCGATCCTGACTCCACCGAACGGGTTTTCCGGCAGGCCGCCGTCGTGCCGGGACGAGCGGTCAGGCGGTCACCACGTTGTAGACCTGATGGACCTTCGGCTCGGGCACGGGCGCCCCGACCTCCTGGTGCAGCGGGACGATCACCTTGCCGAACTGCTGGAACGCGGCCTCGGTCTCCCAGACGTCGATGATGAGCAAGCCGTCCGGCGTGGTGGCGCAGGTGTGCGACAGCAGACCCTCCACCGGCCAGTCCGAGACGTCTTTCAGCATGCCCCGGCCGTCGGTCAGCTTGTTCGCGATCTGCTCGTACATGTCCTGGGTCATCCCGGGGAGTTCGAAGACGGTGACGATGGCCATGCGGGTCTCCAGACGTGTCGAAGCGGGAACTGTCAGGCCAAGTCGAGCACGCCGCCGAGCCCTCCGCGCGACGACCTGCACCGCCCGAGTGACGACCCGCACCGCCCGTGTGACGCGCCCTGCGGAACACGCCCATCACCCGATCCGGTGAATCCGGAGCCGATTCGTTGCGCTCGCATATTTGTTCGAATAACCTCCAGCGATGACCTCCGAACCCCGCGAGCCGATCGCCGACGCCACGGTGCCTGCGCCCTCGGCGATGATCTTCGTGTCCCCGTCGGCCGGCTGACCGCCGGGTCATGGCCGTCCCGTTACCGAGGCAGGACCGTGGCGAAGCCCTCGCCCGCCTGCGCCGGCACCTCGTCGACAACGGCACCGCGCCGGAGACGCGCCCCGAAGCCCAAGCCCGGCGCCGCGCGCCCTCCGAGGGCGGAGACATCCCCATCCACGCGCTGCTGCGGCCGCTCGTGCCCGGCGGCGTCTTGGAGCGCGGCACCATCGTCGCCACGCCGCCGCGCGCTGGCGGCACGTTTGCGCCCGAGGGCGCCGTCTCCTACCTGACCCTGGCGCTCATCGCCGGGGCGACGGCGGGCGGGGCCTGGGCCGGCGTGATCGGGTTCCCGAACTTCGGCATCGCCGCCGCCTCTGGGCTCGGCGCCGACCTGTCCAAGGTGCTGATGCTCGACGACCCCGGCGAGCGCTGGCTCGACGCCACCGCCATCCTCGCCGGTGCCGTCGACCTCGTCCTGCTGCACGCACCGCGGCGGCCCAACGCCACCCAGCTGCGGCGCCTCGCTCAGCGCGTGCGCCCCACCGAACGCCAGCGCGGCTGCGTCCTGGTCGTCACCAGCCCGTGGGAGGCGGCGCACCTGGCCCTGACCACCCACGACCCGCAGTGGAACGGCCTCGGCGACGGCACCGGCCATCTCACCGGACGCCACGTCACCATCACCGCCACCGGACGCGTCACCCGGGGACGGCGGCGCGAAGTCGAGGTGTGGCTGCCGGCCCGGGACGGCAGCGTCGCCGAGTACGTGTCCCAGAAGAACGAAGAGACCGAACCGGGCGAACAGCAGCCGGGGCAAGAGCCGCAACCGAAAACGGGCACACGGCTGCGGATCGCTTAGCGCATCAGGGCTCCAGCCCTGATGCGCTCCAGCGCCTCGAAGCCGAAAGCACTGCCCGTCAGCTCGTAGCCGGCAGCCGCACCGTGAACGTCGCCCCCGCCCCGGGGCGCCCGACGGCGCGGATGGTGCCGCCGTGGTCGGTCGCGATCTCGCGCGCCAGCGCCAGGCCGAGGCCGAAGTGGTGCGGGCCGGGGCTGCCGCTCTGCGCGAAGCGCTCGAAGATGCGGTCGCGGTCGACCGGGTCGAAGCCGGTGCCGTCGTCGGTGACTTCGAGCTCGACGATGCCCCGGTCGGCCCGGCGCAGCGAGATCTCGATGCGGCCGGCCGGCTCGGTGTGGCTGACGGCGTTGTCGACCAGGGTCGAGATCATGCGGCGGACCGACGAGCGCGCACCCCTGATCGTCAGCACCTCGCCGACCGTGTTCAGCACCAGCACCCGCGAGGCCAGGCGCGGCCGCTCCGCCTCGATCACCTCGGCCGCGAGCGTGGCCAGGTCGAACTGCTCGCTGCGGTCGGGATCGGTGCGCATCCCCGCCGAGAGCAGCAGATCCTCGACCACGTCGTTCAGCTCGCCGGCGGACTGGACCATCGCGGTGAGCTCGACGGTGAGCCGGTCGGGCAGCTCGGGCCGCCAGCGCAACAGCATCTGCGCGCGCGTGTGCAGCCGGGTCAGCGGCGTGCGCAGCTCATGGCTGGCGTCGGCGACGAACCGCCGCTGCCGTTCCAGCGCGTCCCCCAACGGCGCGATCGACCGACGCCCCAGCACCGCGCCCACGATCGTCGCCATCACCACGCCGAGCAGCCCGGTCAGCACCAGCGCGCGCACCAGATGGTCCAGATCAGCCTGCTGATACCACGTGTCGAGCACCGCCTGCCTGACGACGCCACCGCGCCGCACCGTCAGCACGTCGTACACGGTCTCGCCGATTCTCACGTGCGTCCGCGAAGGCTCCGCCCCCTCCTGCGCGCCGGCGACCGCCGGCTCCAGCGGGAACCCGGCCGGGGCCTGCGCCGGGCGCCGGACGTCCGCGCCGTCGATCTCGAACAGCCACAGGCACGGCGTCACCGTGTCCGGGCTGCCGAAGTCCAGCGCCATGCCCATCTGGTGCCCGGCCTGCGTGCGCTGCTCGTCCAGGACCACCCGGTAGGCGCAGAAACCGAGCAGCATCAAGGCGATCAGGAAGCCCGCGGCGATCCGGCCCGCGAGCGCCGCGGCGGCCCGCGTGAGCATGCGCCGCTCGGGGGCCGGCGGTGCGGACCGTCGCAGGATCACAGCAGGCCTATCCGGTATCCGAGGCCGTAGACGGTCCGCACGATCTGCCGGCCGAGCTTACGGCGCAGGTAGTACACATAGGTGTCGACGACGGACTCGGCCGCCGTGTCCGGGAACACCTCGGCGCGCAGCTGGGACCGCGAGTGGATCGCACGGGGCCGCGCCGCCAGGGTGTGCAGGAGGTCGAATTCGCGCGGGGAGAGCGGGACGCGGGTCCCGTCGGCCAGGGCCACGTCGTGCGCCTGCCGGTCCAGGAAGCCCGCGCCGAGGCGGAGCAGGTCGCAGGAGTCGGTGAAGCGGCGGTCCAGCGCGCGGATGCGGGCCAGCAGCTCCTCGACGTCGAAGGGCTTGGTCAGGTAGTCGTCGGCCCCGCCGTCGAGTCCCCGAACGCGCTCGGCGTGGGCGCCGAGCGCCGTGAGGATCAGCACCCTGGCCGTGACCGCACGGCGGCGCAGCCCGGCGACCAGGTCCAGGCCGTCCATCCCGGGCAGCCGCCGGTCGATCACCATGACCCGGTAGTCGTGGACCAGGCCCAGATGCAGGCCGCGCTGCGCGTCGTGCGCGGTGTCCACGTGGTAGCCCTCGCCCTCGATGAGGGTCCTGAGCAGCGCGGCGAGCTCGGTGTCGTCCTCGACGACCAGCAGTCTGGCCCTCGCGGCCTCCGGCGCTGCCATGAGGTCGGATTATGTCATACATTGATCTCAGGCCCCTGTTTTCACCCGGGGGCCGCGGCCAGTTCGGCGCCGGTTTCCGCGCCGGTCCGCTCGGACCGGATCGGCATCGTGCGGTCCAGCAGCGACAACGCCGGCGAGGCCAGCAAAGTGGTGACGAGCGCGACCAGAACCAGCGCCGTGAAAAGTTCACTGTTGATGATCCCGGCCTGCAGGCCGACGTTCAGCGCGATCAGCTGCATCAGGCCTCTGGCGTTCATCAGCGTCCCGAGCCGGACGGCGGTGGCCTGGTCCTGTCCGCTCAGGCGCGCGGCGAGCCAGCAGGCGCAGAACTTGCCGGCCACGGCCACGACGACGGCGAACAGCGAGAACACCAGCAGCGCCGGCTCGCCCAGCAGCCCGAAGCGCGTGTTGAGCCCGGAGTAGACGAAGAACATCGGCAGGAAGATGATCCGGCTGCTGTGGCTGATGGTCCCGACCGCACGTTCCGAGGTCACGCCGCGCGGCATCGCCATGCCCACGCAGAAGGCGCCGAAGACCGCGTAGAGCCCGATCTCGTCGGTGAACCAGGCTGCTGCGAACAACACCGCGACCACGATCAGCACCTGGCCCTCGCTCACCGAACCACCCTGTTTCAGGGTCCTGGCCAGCAGTGGTCGGGCGACGTGGAACACGAACACGCCGAAGATCACGATGCCGCCGAGAGCGGCGACGATCGGCTTGGGCTTCCCGGAGGCCACGGCCAGCACACCGGCCAGCAGGCACCAGGCGACCACGTCGTCGAGGGCGCCGCTGGCCAGAGCGAGCGAACCGTAGCGGGTGCCGGACAGGCCCCGCTCGGTGATGATGCGCGCGAGCATCGGGAAGGCGGTGATGGCCAGCGCGACTCCGACGAAGGCCTCTGTGACGCCTGGGGAGACTCCGGATACGAAGATGCCGACCCGGCCCTGCGCGCCGATGGCCAGCAGGACGCCCAGGGTCAGCGGCGCGAGGATGCCCGCGGTCGACACCGCGACAGCGGCCCGGGCGATGTGTCTGTCCAGGTGCGACCGGAACTCGTGCCCGGCCTGGAACATGAAGGCGACCAGGCCGATCTGGCCGGCGACGTAGAGCACGGGCTTGAGCGCGGCCGGGAACAGCTCGTGCTCGGCCCGCGGGGCGATCGCGCCGAGCAACGAGGGCCCGAGCAGCACGCCGGCGACCATCTCGCCGACGACCGGAGGCTGGCCGACGCGGCCGATCGTCCAGGACACCAGACGGCAGAACAGCAGGATCACGACGACGGCGATGAAGAAACGGGGAGCCAGGGCGTTGGCACTCACTGCTCGGCCTCCTGAGCGGCGAAGTAGGTGCGGCACAAGCGAAGGCGGCGCGCGTCCCAGACCATGTACGTGCCGAGCACGAGCTGGACGAGGCTGCGCCACACGTCCTCCCAGCGGTCGCGCACGCGCAGCAGCGCCAGCCGAGCGGCCGGCCGGCGCGGCTCACGCTGGTCGGCGTCCAGCGGCGTGAGCAGGCAGGGGCCACGGTTCGGCAGCGAGCGCGTGTGGCCGGCGGACGTGGACAGCGCGTAGCGCCGCAGCACTTCAGCCGCCGCGACGCGCATGGTCAGCGGTGCGATGCCGCGCGCGGGGCACGGCCGGTTCGCGCTGACGCCGAAGGGGATGTTGTTGACCTGTTCGAGGTGCTCGCGCAACCAGCGGTCGGGATCGAACTCGGCCGCGTCGGGGGCCCCGGCGTGGTGGAAGCCGGCGTAGTTGAACAGCAGCACCGATCCGGCCGGGATGACCGTCTCGCCCAGCGCGATCCGCGCCGAGGTGATCCGGTGCGCGACGCCGAACAGCGGGTAGACGCGCAAGGTCTCGTCGATCACGCGGTCGAGCAACGCAGAGTGCTGTCGGTGGTCG
>Ga0105238_10000419_pt1 | contig 44758 bp, 37 predicted proteins | sample KBSC34metaG_FD_81526 | JGI IMG/M metagenome (GOLD analysis project Ga0105238, IMG submission 81526) | Corn rhizosphere microbial communities from Kellogg Biological Station, Michigan, USA - KBS C3-4 metaG | ecosystem: Host-associated > Plants > Roots > Rhizosphere > Soil | place: Michigan, USA...
ACCGGTTTCGGAAGCCATTTCCGAATCTTTGGCAGCGCGGCTCGGGCAATTTGTTCGCCGATACGGACAAGCTCGGAGCTATGCTCAAAGTCGTCGTGGCGATAGCCGGAGACGTCGGGCTCAATGATGAGGTCAGCGCAAGCTCTCGCCTGGGCACAGTTCATATCTTGCGCAATGGAGAAACACTGGCCGATCACATCGAACAAGTGGCGGGGGCCATCTTTGGTCGACCATGTGCTCTTCAGGTTCACGGCAATCACGCGGTGTGCCCCCATATCGCGCACCGGCTGGGTGGGAAGCGAGTGTGCCAGCATGCCATCGACGAGCATCCGGCCGTTCACCGTAACCGGCAGGAAAACCCCAGGGTAGGCACAACTGGCGCGCACGGGATCGGCAAGTGGGCCCGAGCGAAACACCACTCCTTCGCCCGAGACGAAGTCGGTGGCCGTGACGGCGAGTGGGATTCGGAGTTCTTCAAAGGTCTTCGCCTTTAGAATCCGGTTTAAAAATGAAATCATGCGAAGGTTGGTTGCGAAGCCGTAACGTGAGAGGGTCCAGCGGGCAAGATCCCGAAAGCGGACTCGGGCAGCAATCGATTCCAGTTCTGCCGGAGTTACACCACTGCAATAGGCCGCGCCGATGAGTGCACCGACGCTGGTTCCGGCAACAAAATGAACCGGGATGCCTTCGGCCTCAAGAGCTTTCAGGACGCCGACGTGCACGATTCCGCGGGCAAATCCGCCCCCAAGGGCAAGGCCAATCGAGGGAGTTTTCGCGGATGGAAGGGACTCTGGGATAGGGGAAAAGCCGCGTCCAAGGGCGCGAACCGAGCGCACGATTTTGCGCAGACCCTTCAAGGCTGATCCGTCCTCCTGCCGAACCATCCCGCTACTAGGTAAGATGCTGCTTGAAGTAGTGTAAGGCGACGGTATTTAGCAGAGATAATTACTCTAGGACGGCAGGTAACCAGGGATGACGAAGCCCTTTGTTCCTGATAAGTTGGAGGGCCATGCCAAGAGAAATTTCAGCCGGGGGAGTGGTCGTACGGAAGACCGGGACGGGCTTCGAAGTTGCTGTGATTGAGCCTCGGCGGGAGGGTGGCACGTCGAACTCCGCCAAGCGCAAATCAGGCAAACAGGGTCAGGTGCTCGCACTTCCGAAGGGGATCGTCGATCCCGGAGAACAAGCCGCCCAAACCGCCGTGCGGGAAGTGCTCGAAGAAACCGGCGTCAAGGCCGTGATCATTTCAAAGCTCGCCGATATCAAGTACGTCTATGTGCGGTCCTGGGGCGACAAACAACGAGTGTTCAAGATCGTGAGCTTCTTCCTGTTGAGGTATGAGTCCGGAGAAATTGACAGTGTGACGCGGGAGATGCGGATCGAAGTGAAGCAAGCTCTGTGGATCCCGCTCGAAGGTGCGGAACGTCGCCTGAGCTACCGCGGCGAGCGTGACGTAGTCCGCAAGGCGCAAGAGTGGTTGAAGGCGCACGCCGAGGAGGTGCCGTGATGGCAAGAATTATCCACCGCGAGCAGCACTTTACTTCCAGCAATTTCGTCCGTGATGTCGTCATCGGCATGTCGGACGGACTGACGGTTCCCTTTGCGCTAGCCGCCGGCCTTTCGGGGGCGATCGCGAATACCAGATTCATCGTGATCGGCGGGTTAGCCGAGATCGCGGCGGGCTCGATTGCGATGGGACTGGGCGGATACTTGGCGGCACGCGGCGATGCCGAGCACTACGTTCAGGAGAAGGCCCGCGAGTATCGCGAAATCGAAGAAATTCCCGAAGAGGAGAAGGCCGAGGTCAGCAAAGTTTTCCGGAACTACGGATTGACCGTCGAGGAAAGCACGCCCGTCGTCGAGGCCCTGAGCGCGCGTCCGGATGCTTGGGTAGATTTCATGATGCGCTTCGAGTTGGGGCTGGAAGAGCCGGACCCGAAGCGGGCGGTGACCAGCGCCGCGACCATTGCGGCCTCGTATGTGGCCGGCGGTTTGATCCCGCTCTCGCCATATATTGTGCTGAACAATGCTGTCCGGGGCTTAATCGTTTCGGCCATTGTGACCTTGCTTGCATTGGGCGTCTTTGGGTTCATCAAGGGCAAGTACACGGGCGCTCATTCGCTCAGAAGTGCGGGACAAACCGTGCTCATTGGCGGAGTGGCCGCCGCGGTGGCGTTCGCGCTGGCCAAGTGGATCGCCTAAATCATTTCCAGATGCTGCGCAGCTTCCAGCTTGTACCCTTGGCGTCGACTGGCTTTCCACTTTTTGAAAACAATTCGACTCTGGCGTGCCCTGACGGGGGAAAAATGAGGTTGGTCATCGCGATGGTGCCGTCCTGGGCGTAGGCCTCGATCGACGAACGATCAACGACTAACCTGAGATCGAAAGGACGGCCTGGCGCGAGTGGGGCAGTGGTGCGAGCGGCAAAGCCTTCCGCAAGGATGGCGCCTGACTTGGTTCGATCCATGAAGAATTGTTGCTTTTCTCGATCGAAACCAATCTCGGTCCACTCCTGTTCGCCTGTACGCAGCCGAATTCCAAACAACTTCTCCTCGCCGGGAACGAAGTTCAGTTCCATTTCAAACGGGGCCTCGAGGGGGACCTTGCTGCCTGATGCACCGGAAAACGGATCGCCCGGCTTCCCTTCCCGAAGCCCGGCGACAACCGGTGTCTGCTTGGCGGTGAGACCGTCCTTGTCCCTTAGCAGCGCCAGCCGCCGTGGCAGACTCATCTGCCCGCGCCACGGGGAGGTGGGCAGCTTCGAGGCATACTGCCAATTGTTCATCCAGCCGAGAAGCACCGGCTGAGCTCGGGCCGGCAAGTGGTTGAAGCTGATGGCACAGTAGTCGTCTTTGCCGTAATTGGTCCAGCCATGCCAACCGGGCTCACTCGAAGGAGTGAAATGCCTGCCGTCGAAATCACCCAGGAAATACTGCTCACCCGAGCCTCCTTGGAGAGCCCCGGGATTGAGCCCCACCTTTAACATCCACATGCCACCTACCCCGTCCCCCGCTGGAATGTGCAGAAGGTCGGGGCATTCCCAAACCCCACCCACCTCACCGGCCGGGCCAAAGTCACTGAGCTCGGTCCATCGCTTCAAGTCTCGAGAGGTGTAAAACCGAACCTTGTGCAGCTTGGGCAACGCGACCGCCATGACCCACCCTTTCAAGGGCTCGTCCCAGAACACGCTCGGGTCCCGGAAGTCGGCCATGCCGAGATCGATTACTGGATTTCGGCGGTATCGTGTCCAGGTGCGCCCATGATCAAGGCTGTAGGCAAGGTTTTGAGTCTGGCGTGTCAGCTCAGGCGTGCTTCTATGACCGGTGTAGACAGCCACCAAACATTCCACTTGGGTGCCGCATAGTCCACTCGTGTTCTTGTCCACGACGACGCTACCGGTGAAGACCATCTCGCCGTCGTGCTCGGGAATGGCCACCGCGAGCTCCCGCCAATGCAGCAGATCTCGGCTGACCGCGTGCCCCCAGCTCATGTGCCCCCATTCGTCGCCAAAAGGGTTGTACTGGAAGAAAAGGTGGTACTCGCCCTCAAAGAACACCAAACCGTTGGGGTCGTTCGTCCAGTGCATTCGCGGAGAAAAGTGGACTTGCGGGCGGTAGAGCTCTTGATAGGCCCCCGATTGTCCCGCAGCGATTGAAGTCAGCACCAATGCCGCGGGCAGCACACAAAGGAACAGAGAGAGTTTTAAAAGGTTCGTCATTCTCCGGCCGAAGCGGAAGTATATATCTCTCCCCTCCAGTATCATTTCCTTATGGCGTTTCCCATCAAGACCTGCGTTGTCTGCGGAGAGGAATTCGAGTTGGAGCCCGGCAAGCCCGGTTTTGCCAACCGCTGCCCGGAATGCAGCGCTGAGAATGAGGCCGCATCGAAAGATGGGGGCCCAAATCCGCCACCCGATAGCGAATTAAACGCGGCCCGTAGAAGGGCCATGCGTGACCTGCTGTACCGGAAAGACAGCTAACGACTTTTGAAAGCCGAAAAATCTCACATTAATCCTCGGTTCGCGTCTATCTATATGGCGCCGAACCTGTAACAATACTTTCTAGGGAACTCCCGCCAGGGATCTTCCGTACCATAGGGTAGGCATGAGGAGCTTGCTAGACATCTTTGCGCAGATTTTTCGGAACTTGTGGGCCCACAAGCTGCGTTCCTTTCTCACGATGTTCGGCATTGCCTGGGGTGTCGGTTCCCTGCTCCTACTGGTAGGAGTCGGGGAGGGCTTCCGCTCCGGCAACAAGCGGGAAATGGCTGAGTTCGGCAAAGACATCATGTTCATCTTCCCCGGCCGGGCACCAGCCGTGACTGGCAGCATGAACTCGGCACGGTGGTACCGGCTCAACTACAACGACTACCGGGATATGCTCTTAGCCCCGCATGTGCGCCGGGCGTGTCCGATCATCGACCGCAATGATTTGCGCGAAGTCAGCGAATTCGCCACCGGCAGCGGCACGATCTTAGGGGTCGAACCTCAGATGAGCGAAATCAGCTATCTTCCCTTGAAGGATGGGCGGTGGCTGAATGATCTCGATACGGTGCAACGGCGCAATGTAATCGTGCTCGGCAGTGAGTTGCAGAAGACGCTGTTTCCCGGCCGTCCGGCGCTGGGCGCCACAATCCTGATCAATGGCATGAGTTTCCAGGTGGTGGGCACGCTGCCGCACCTGGGCCGAGGCGACAATCTGTGGCTCAACATGCGCGGATATATTCCATTCTCGGTGATGGAAGCATCGTTCCCCATTAAAGGAGACAACCAGCAGGGAGCGATTTCCTTTATCGAGTATCAGCCCACCAGGACCAACGACCACGAACTCGCACAGAAGGAAGTGCACAAGATCGTAGCCCGCAATCACCAGTTTGACCCCAACGATGAGAACGCTTTTGACGAATGGGACTCCATCCAATCCTCGAAGATGGTCAACACCATTTTCGATGTCATGAATATGTTCTTGGGGACGGTGGGAATGGTGACCCTGGCGCTGGGGGCAATCGGGGTCATTAACATCATGCTGGTTGCGGTTTCCGAGCGAACCCACGAAATCGGCTTGCGCAAGGCACTGGGCGCAACCAACCGCAACATTCTGTTCCATTTCTTTTTGGAAGGACTCCTACTCACGCTGGGAAGCGGCCTGATCGGCATGGCTCTAGCGGGCGGCATCATGGCCGCGATGGGGACGGTTCACGGTCCGGGCGGATTCGATCCCCCGAAGCTTGTGCCCATGTCGGCGATGCTGGCGATTGGCAGCCTTACACTGGCTGGGGTTGTTGCCGGCCTTTATCCAGCGCGCAAAGCAGCTCTTCTGCAGCCGGTGGAAGCGCTGCGACAGGAATAGCAGATGTTCCGCGACCTTCTTCAAGAAGCCTACACAGCGATGCGCCATAATCGGCGGCGAACGGCGCTCACCATGCTGGGTATGGCCTGGGGCATCGCCACGGTGGTGATGCTGCTCGCATACGGCGACGGGTTCGGACAGGCCTGCGCGAACATCTTCGCGAACTTCGGCAACAAGCTCGTAATCGTGGTTCCAAACCGGACATCCATGCAAGCCGGTGGCGAAAAGTCAGGCACCCCGATCCGGTTCACGCGGGAAGATGTCGACACCCTCACAACCAATCTTCCGCAAATTACCCATATCACCCCTGAGGTCAGCAAACCGGCAAACGTCCAGTATGAAACTCGCACTTTCAGCTGGACAGTCACCGGGAACGATCCCAATGTCGAGCAAGTGCGATCTTTGAAGATCGATCAAGGCCGCTTCTACAACCTTGAAGATCAGCTGCAACGCGCGCGCGTAGTCGTAATTGGATCCGAGGCGAAGGAGAAGCTGTTTTCCGGCAGAAACGCGCTCGGCGAGCGTATCCGCCTGGACGGACTCAGCTTTGAAGTCGTCGGGGTTCTAACCGCGAAGATGCAGGAGGGAAATGACGATATCAATCGTACGATCTACATTCCCTTCACCACCATGAGTGATCTGAAGGACACTCACTATCTCGATTCCATCTGGTTCACCTATCAAACCCCAGCCTACGAGCAATTGGAACAGTCGGTTCGCAGCATATTGGCGATTCCGCACAAGTTCAATCAGGCCGACCGTCAGGCCGTTCGGGTTTTCAATCTCATGGTGCAAGTGCATCAGTTCGAAATTATCAGCATGGGCCTGAAGTTCCTGATGGGGGTTATCGGTACGTTGACGCTTGGAATCGGTGGCGTCGGACTGATGAACATCATGCTGGTTTCGGTCACCCAACGAACCCGAGAGATCGGCGTGCAGAAAGCATTGGGAGCGCAGCGGCGCTACATTCTGACGCAATTTCTGGCAGAAGCATTGACCATCACCGCGATCGGCGGGGTACTAGGAATTCTCCTGGCGTACATCGTTGCCCTTTCGGTGGGTCGCCTCACCTTGTACAGTGCTTTCGCCAAAAACGGCGAGGCTGGAGATATCCGGCTGATGATTGCACCCGGAACGCTGATCGCGTCAACCATCATTCTGGGAGCGGTCGGCCTCATCAGCGGCATGATTCCGGCGCTGCGCGCTTCGCGACTCGATCCCATTGAAGCGTTAAGGCACGAGTAGCTCGGAGTTCCCCCATCCACTGAGGGAATCTGGTTTGTCTCTTTCGGCGAACGAATCTGTTGCCGACAATCATGGAATGCGATTTCGGATTTCCCTTCTGCTTCTGCTCTGTTTTTTCCCATGGGTTTTCTCCTTCGCGCGCGTCGCGCGATCCCGCGGCTGGACGCCGGACGCCTCCTACAGCTCTGCACTGGCAGCAGCCAACCGATTTCTGCACGCTTGGCAAACCCAAGATCACGAAGCCGGGATCCTGATGCTGACTGACCTGGCACGCCAGCAGGCAAGCTCCGAGAAGTTACAGGCATTCTTTTCGCCCGGCAGCGATGCCGCCTATGAGATCCAGCGCGGAAAAAAGATGAATGGCGGCGAGTATGCCTTTCCGGTTGTGTTGTTTGGGACCTCGCAGAATTCGCAGCCGCGCGTCTGCCGACTGTTGATTATTCACACCGGAAAGTATGAATGGGCGGTCAACCGGCTTCCTTAGGTTTTAGAAAATCTCAAACGAACGCCTCTAATGAGAAGATGGTGCCGATTGGCCGGCTTCGTGTAAGTTCATGTCCTTTGTGTTTTACTATTCTGTCCTCTGAGTTCCCGTGAAGCGAATCCGCAAAGTCGCGGTGCTGGGTGCCGGCACAATGGGTGCGCGCATTGCAGCGCACCTCGCAAATGCAGGCGTGCCGAGCTTATTGCTCGACCTCGTTCCCGCGGGTGTCGAGTCGACCGCGCGCAACAAGGTGGCCTCGGCCGGACTCGAAGCCGCCCGCAAAACCAAGCCGGGGGCGTTCTTCGAACCAGCGCTCTCGTCTTTGGTGACGCCCGGCAATTTTGAAGACAGCCTGGCTCGCGTGGCGGAGGTGGATTGGATCATCGAGGCCGTGGTCGAAGATCTTGCGATCAAACGAGCCCTGCTCGGGAAAGTAGAAGCACTACGAAGGCCAGGCACAATCGTTACCACCAATACGAGCGGCCTGCCGGTAGCCAAGATCGCCGAGGGCTTCTCGAATGATTTTCGGCGGTCGTGGTTCGGCACGCACTTTTTTAATCCCCCGCGCTACATGCGTCTGCTGGAAATCATTCCAACTCGAGAAACAGATCCTGCCGCTATAGAAGCCATCTCGACATTTGCCGATCTGCACCTAGGAAAGGGCGTTGTCACTGCCAAGGACACACCGAACTTCATTGCCAACCGTATTGGAACATTTTCAGTTTTGAATGGGATGCGATTGATGGAGGAACTAGAACTCACCATCGAAGAGGTCGATGCGCTGACCGGCCCGGCAGTCGGATGGCCGCGTTCAGGGACATTCCGCACTCTGGACATGGTAGGGCTCGACGTTCTTGGGCATGTCGTTCGAAATATGGAAAAAATTGATGGGCAAGAGCCCCTCCCCCGCCCCAGCCCCCTTCCCGCCTTTTTCGACAAGATGCTCGAACGAAACATGCTCGGCGATAAGACGGGCGGCGGGTTCTATAAGAAGCAGAAGAGCGGCGGAGAAGACGAAAGGCTGGCTCTCGACTGGAAAACGCTGGAGTATCGTCCGCGGCAGAAAGCCAAATTCACCTCGCTCGAGATGGCGAAGAATGTCGATGATCTGGCGCAACGTCTCGCCACCCTGCTCGGAGGACCGGGAAAGGGCAAAGACGAACGGTTCCTGTGGAACGCCCTAGCGGACCTTTGGAACTACTCGGCGAACGCCGTACCTGAAATTTCCGACAATATTGTCGAAATCGATCGCGCCATGCGGCTTGGTTTCAACTGGGAAATGGGCCCCTTCGAACTGTGGGATGCGGCAGGCGCCGAGCCAACCGTTCAGCGGATGAAAAAAGAGGGGCGCACGGTCTCGGCGAATGTGGAACGGCTGTTGGCAGAACAGAAGTCCTGGTACCAGGACTTTGCCCGAACCCCATCGCACCGTGCGTACTTCGATCTGGCGACCTCCACCTACCTGCCGGTTGAGGTTCCAGCTGGCGTGTGGTCAGTGAAAGTAGCGAAACAATCGAGGGGCACGGTGAAGAAGAACTCGAGCGCCTCGATTGTCGACATCGGCGACGGGGTGGCCTGCATCGAGTTCCACTCCAAGATGAACACGCTGGGGACCGACATCGTGCAGTTAGTCTCGCAGACGCTAAAGCCGGGTGGTGCCGGAGACAATTTCGAAGCCTTCGTCATCACCAACGACGCAGCGAACTTCTCTGCCGGCGCCAATGTGATGCTTCTGCTGATGAGCGCTCAGGAAGAAGAATGGGACGACATTGATCTCGCAATCCGACAGTTCCAGGGCATGACGCAGGCCATTAAGTTCTCACCCAAGCCGGTGGTGATCGCGCCATTCGGGATGACCCTGGGAGGGGGGGTGGAGATGTCGTTGCATGCTCCCCTCCGCCAGCCACACGCCGAGCTCTACATGGGCCTGGTGGAAGTTGGCCTGGGTCTGCTGCCCGGCGGCGGTGGCTCGAAAGAGATGGTGCTGCGCGCGATTGATTCCACCCGCGCAGTGCGCCCGGGAGGAAGGGGCGAATCAGTCGAATTGATGGAGGCCATGAAACGCGCGTTCGAGACCATCGCCATGGCGAAGGTCTCAACTTCCGCGCAAGAGGCAAGAAGCCTCGGCTTGCTGAGTTCCTCCGATCGCATCACGATGAACCGCGATCGCCTGCTGACCGATGCCAAACAGCGAGCGCTCGAACTGGCGAACAGCGGCTACGAACCGCCTCAGCCGCGAACCGATATTCCGGCTCCGGGCGAGAACATCCTGGCAATGCTCAAACTTGGGGTTCACCTGATGAGACAGGGCGAGTACATCACCGAGCACGAAGTGAAAATCGGAACAAAGGTCGCCGAGGTGCTCTGTGGCGGGAACGTTACACCGGGAACCCCGCTCAGCGAACAATATTTTCTGGATCTGGAGCGAGAGGCGTTCAAGTCGCTCTGCGGGGAGAAGAAAACCCAGGAAAGGATTCAATACACGCTTAAGACCGGTAAAACCTTACGGAACTGAGCTACGCTCAACCTACGCCGACTTCTTAATACGCGGTATCTCGATTACCTTCCCGCGATCTTCCGCTGGAACCCACTTTACGTTCTTACGATAACTACTTGGAACGTAGAATGTGATTAGCTTTGCCACTGTGCCCCTCCCGCGACTTCCAACTTCTTTTCCGAGTATAACAACACAGCCATGGCACAGAAGTTGCATTCTTCTTGTCAAACCTAGGTCACGAAGCTGTGGTAGATTCGACTTCTGCCATGAAAGAGCTTGCTGGCTGGGCCCTCAACATCGCTAACCAACGAGGTGCTACTTACGCCGATGTACGTGTCATCGACGAGCGCAGCCGCGCGCTCGCGACCAAGAACGGGAAAATAGGAAATGCTTCGGACTCGCGCTCCCAGGGCTTCAATATCCGGGTACTGATGGATGGTGCTTGGGGCTTTGCCTCATCTGCAGAGCTCGAGCGATCTTCAGTGGAGGCAACCGCCGGGCGTGCCGCCGACATTGCGAAAGCATCGGCACGCGTCAAGCAAAGCGATGTTCGGCTCGCACCGGAAAAGCCTGTCAGGGCGGAGTGGACCACGCCATATCGAATCGACCCGTTCTCGATTTCCATTGAACAGAACCTGGCTTTGCTTGAAACCATCGACCGAGAGCTTCGTTCGGTTCAGGGTGTGACGCTGGCTGAAACCAACATGAACTTCCGGCGGGAGGAGCAATGGTTCTTTTCGTCGGAAGGATCAGACATTCATCAGACCAAGTACACCTCCGGTGCGGGATACGTTGCCTATTCCTTTGCGGGAAACGAGATTCAGAAGCGCTCATATCCGAACTCGTTTGGCGGGCAGTGGCAAAACAAGGGATATGAGCTCCTCGATGAATTGAAGCTGGTTGAGAACGCGCGGCGCATCGGTGAAGAGGCGGTCGCCCTGCACAGCGCCGAGCAGTGCCCGCAAGGGGTGTTCGACATCATTCTTGAAAGTTCGCAGCTGGGATTGCAGATTCACGAATCGATCGGGCACCCGATCGAACTGGATCGGGTGCTGGGGATGGAAGCCAATTTTGCCGGTACATCGTTTTTGACGCTAGAAAAGCTCCGCACGCTCAAATACGGCAGCGAACTGGTGAACGTGGTGGCCGACGCCCGCGAGGAGCATGGCCCGGGCCTCGGAACCTTCGCCTTCGATGACGAAGGAGTGCCGGCACAGTCGACGCCGATTATTTCAAATGGCCTGTTTACCGGATATCTGAGCTCTCGCGAAACCGCTTCTCTCATCGGCTTAGAGCGTTCGGGGGGCACCTTGCGCGCGGAGAGCTGGAACCGGCTTCCCATCATCCGCATGACCAACATCAGCATACTTCCGGGAGAAACGCCCCTCTCTCTGGAGCAGCTGATCGCTTCAACCGATCAAGCCATCCTTTTCCAGACCAACCGGTCCTGGTCGATCGACGACAAGCGCTACAACTTCCAGTTCGGTACCGAGATCGGTTGGGAGATCAAAAACGGGAAGCGGATACGAATGCTGAAGAACCCGTCCTACTCGGGGATTACGACCGAGTTCTGGAATTCGATGGACGCCATCTGTTCGCGGGATGAGTGGACGCTCTGGGGAACGCCGAACTGCGGCAAAGGCCAGCCGCAACAAGTGATGGGAACGGGGCATGGAGCCAGTCCCGCGAGGTTCAGGAGAGTGAAGGTGGGGAGTGCGTATTCCTAGCATTCCGCACCGAACATTCGTCCAGACTGAGCATCGGGATCCCTTGAGGACCTTTTTGACGCTGTCGCTATCTCGAACTGAGTGCTGAATGTTGACTCGCGATCAGGCTGCTGAGATCTTTTCCCGCATTCGCAAGTACGCGGCGGCGGATGAACTGGAGTGCCTGTTTTACGGAGGCAGGTCGGCGCTGACCCGGTTCGCCAACAATACCATTCATCAAAACATGGCGGAGGAGAACTACGGGGTCTCGGTCCGTAGCGCGTTCGGCGGCCGTACGGCGCGGGCAACCACAAACAAGTTCGACGATGCGAGCTTGCAAGAGGTAGTGTCCGCTTCGGAGAGTCTGGCGCGGGTGCAGGAACCGGATCCGGACCTGCTGCCGATACCTTCCAGCGAAGAGGCGCAGGGCCGTTATTCGCCGCCTTCGAACGGCGCAGCCGCCCCGGAAGGCAACAAGCTTCCTTCGCGGCACTTCGAAGAAACCTCGAATCTCACTCCGGCGCAACGCGCGGATGCGGTAGGACAGGTCGTTGCAATTGCACAGAAGCGGAATCTAACCGCAGCGGGCATTTTCGCCAACTCCGAAAACATTGAGGGCATCTTCAATTCGCGGGGCTTGAGTCGGTGGCATAGGCAAACCTCGGCGGAAGTGTCTATCACCATGCTGGCAGGAGATTCCTCCGGGTGGCAGAAGGCAAACTCGCCGGACATTGCCAAGCTGAGCCCGGCACACCTGGCGCAAATCGCAGCGGAGAAAGCGGCGAAATCGGCGGCACCGCGCGAGATCGCTCCCGGCAAGTACACCGTAATCCTTGAACCCGCGGCAGTTCTCGACGCCGTGGGATTTGCTTTTTACGATTTCGGCGGCTTGGCAATTCTCGACCAGCGGTCGTTCCTGAATAATCGCATCGGCAGCAAGTTGTTTGGGGAGAATATTTCGATCTGGGACGACGTCTCCCATCCCCAGCAGTCGGGTTCTCCGTTCGATGGCGAAGGCATGAGGAGGAGCCGAGTACAACTGGTCGAGCAGGGGGTGGTGAAGCGGCTGGTGTATTCCCGGGCGAGCGCCGCGAGAATGACGCAGTCCGGCCACGCCGCCAAGGTAGGCTTGGTCGAAACAACCGGACATGGTTTTCCGATCCCGAATGAAATCGGTGAAGCTCCCATGAATGTGGTCTTCGAGCCGCCTCAGGAGCCGAAGACAGTCGAGCAGATGATTGCATCCACTGAGCGCGGCATTCTAGTCACGCGTCTCTGGTACATCCGCGAGGTAGATCCTTACGAAAAGATCGTCACCGGCATGACGCGGGACGGCACATTTCTGATTGAAGGTGGAAAGCTCGTTTGTGGACTGCGCAATTTCCGGTTCAACCAAAGTCTGATTGAAATGCTGTCCCAGGTTGAAGCCATGAGCACGCCGGTGCGCACGAGCGGAGAAGAATCCCTCGACATGGTGGTCCCGGCCATGAAGATTCGGGATTTCAACTTCACCGAAGTGACGAAGTTCTGACCCCATCGCAGACCCATAGAGTGACTCTCGCTTTGACTGGTCCGATTGTGTAAACTTCAGCCACCTAGAAATTGATGGGCTGCTCGAAGCGATGGGAGACCTTCATGCGTCATGTTTCTGCCGTTCTTGGTGTCCTGGCGGTGTTTACGTTTGCCCAGGCTGCACTGGCTGCTGTTCCCGATCTCAAACCCGAAGAAATTGTCGCCCATCATCTCGATTCAATTGCACCGACAGCGATTCGCGGGGCTGCCAAATCACGCGTGGTCCAGGGGACGTTGAAGTTCCGAGTTCCGGTTGGCGGCGGAGGCGAAGTGAATGGCACCTGGGGACGGGTTTCTTCGGAACAAATGTCGGCATTTGTGATGCGGTTCGGGGTTGGGGACTGGCATGGCGAACAGTTTACCTTCGATGGTTCGAAGACGGGTTTTGCAGCCGCGACTTCCTCACACCAACGCTCAGATTTCGCGCAATTCATCAGCAGCCAGGACTTCATGATCAAAGAGGGCCTGCTGGGGGGTGAATATTCGACCGGCTGGGCTCTGCTGAGACTCGAAGAGAACCATGCCAGAGTCCAAAGTATCGGCCGCAGGAAGGTGGATGGCCGGGAACTCATTGGGCTGCAATATTTCTCGAAACACTCGAGTGATATGCAGGTAAAGATGTACTTCGATCCTGAAACCTTTCGCCACGTGCTTACCGTCTACTCTCTTGAAATTGCTCCAAACATGGCTAGCGATGTAACCAAGAGCGCCAGCCAAAAAGAAATTCGGTACACGCTCGAAGAGCGCTTCGGCGACTTCGAAACCACCGAAGGGGTCACGCTTCCGACCAGCTACCGTTTGCAGTGGACCGAGGAGTTGCAGAGTGGAAGAACCCTGCTATTTGACTGGCAAATGACCGTGACCGGGCTGCGCGACAACATTCCCCTCGATACGGCTAACTTTCAGGTGAAATAGAGTTAAGCCTCGTCCTGCTCTTTTAATTTTGCCAGCACGCTGAAGTCTTCAAGGGTGGTTGTGTCGCCTTTGACTTCGCCGCCGCCAGCAAGCTCGCGCAATAAGCGCCGCATGATCTTGCCGCTGCGAGTCTTCGGTAGAGCATCGGTGAAACGGATGTCTTCCGGCTTGGCTAGAGACCCTATTTCTTTCGCCACCCACTTGCGCAGCTCTTCCTTCAGCGCGGGCGAGGGCTTGCGGCCGCCTTCGAGGGTCACGAATGCAGCGATGGCCTGGCCTTTGATTTCATCGGGACGGCCCACCACAGCCGCCTCGGCTACTGCATCGTGGGCAACCAGAGCGGACTCTACTTCCATCGTGCTCAGGCGATGGCCAGAAACGTTGATTACGTCATCCACCCGGCCCATCACCCAGAAGTAGCCGTCTTGATCTTTGCGCGCGCCGTCGCCTGTGAAGTAGGCGCCGCGAATTTGCGAAAAGTACTGTTTCACATAGCGGTCGGGATCGCCATAGATGGTGCGAAGCATGCCGGGCCAAGGACGCTTCAGAATCAGAAAACCACCTGCGCCTTCGGGTACAGGCTCGCCATCCATGTTGACAATTTCCGGCACCACGCCCGGCATGGGCCTGGTTGCAGAACCCGGCTTGGTGGCAATCGCGCCTGGAATCGGGCTGATCATGATGTGTCCGGTTTCGGTCTGCCACCAGGTGTCGACAATCGGGCACCGGTCCCCTCCGATCACTTCCCGATACCACATCCATGCCTCCGGGTTGATCGGCTCGCCCACCGTGCCAAGCAGGCGCAAACTGGTCAGCTTGTGCTTCTTCGGCCAAGCATCGCCCCAGCGGATGAAGGTACGAATCGCGGTGGGGGCGGTATAAAAAATGTTTACCTGATGGCGGTCGATGATTCGCCAGAAGCGGTCCGGCTCGGGAAAGTTCGGCGCGCCTTCGTACATCAGGCTGGTGGCGCCATTCTGAAGCGGCCCGTAAACGACGTAGCTGTGTCCGGTAACCCAGCCGATGTCGGCCGTGCACCAGTAGGTGTCTTCCTCTTGCAGATCAAAGACCCACTTGGTGGTGATGTAGGTTCCGACCGAGTACCCGCCGGTCGTATGAACTACACCCTTGGGCTTTCCCGTTGTGCCGGAAGTATAGAGAATGTAAAGCGGATGCTCAGCATCGAGCGGTTCCGCAGGGCATTCGTCGGAGGCGTTGGCCATCAACTCGTGCCACCAGTGGTCACGGCCAGACTGCAGGTTAATCGGTGTCCCCGAGCGCCTGTAAACCACCACATTTTTGACCGATGGGCAAGACTTTAAGGCTTCTTCGACCACCGGAAACAGCTTGACTTCGGTTCCGCGCCGGAAAGATCCATCTTGCGTGACCACGCAGGTGGCCTGCGAGTCGTGGATCCGGTCGATGAGGGCGTGCGAAGAGAATCCTCCAAAGATCACGGTGTGCGGAGCCCCGATGCGCGCACAGGCAAGCATGGCCACGGGAAGTTCCGGCGTCATGCCCATATAGATTGCGACGCGATCGCCTTTTCGCACGCCCAGCGATTTCAGGACATTTGCGAACTTCTGAACTTCTTTGTAGAGCTGCTGATAGGTGAGGGTGCGAACCTCACCCGGTTCGCTTTCCCAGATCAGCGCGGCTTTATTCTTGCGGGCGGTTTGAACATGGCGATCCAGGCAGTTGTAGGATAGGTTCAGCTCCCCGCCGACGAACCACTTGGCCCAGGGATGATCGTATTCAAGAATCTTGTCCCACTTCTTAAACCAGGCAAGCTCTTCTGCGGTGCGCGACCAGAACTTGTCAGGATCCTCGATGGACTCGCGATAAATGCGGTCGTAGTCTTCGGCACTCTTGATGTGCGCATCCTGACGGAATTCGGCCGAGGGCTCAAACTTGCGCTGCTCCTGAAGAACGGAATCAATGTGGGTACTGGGAACGGTCGCCATGCGGATCCTTGGGTAAATGAGTTCGTTCCGCATTTTACCTGCCAGCAGGGGGAGTTGTCTGCCGCGTACGATCGATTCGCGCAATCCTGGAAAAGCCCTTCCCTTCCGGCGGCCGGTAAACTGGGTTCCATGAACAGGAAGAAGGCCCACCAGAGCCAGTTCCATCGTTCACAGATCGGACGCGCCCAGCGATACATTCGTCTGCATCTACCCGAGCGGATGACGCTTGATCGCATCGCGCGCGAAGCAGGATCGTCCTCTTATCATTTTGCCCGCGTGTTCAACGCCTACGTGGGAGAGACGCCATTTGAGTTCATGCGGCGCTTACGTCTGGTCATGGCATTGCGCATGTTGCAGGAAGATTCTAGGGCGAGCGTGACCGAGATCGCTTTGAGCATTGGCTATGAAACCTCGGCGGCATTCAACAAGGCGTTCCGCAAGGCGCTCGAGACCAGTCCGAGCGATTTTCGCAAGCTGGGAAAAGACCGCCAGCACGAGGTGATCTACGCTCTGAGTCGTCCGAGACTATTAAAGGAGATCACGATGAACCTGACACCTGCTTTCGAGACGGTTACTCGTCCCCTGACGCACTACGTATTTCTCGAGAAACGCGGGCCATTCCAAGAGGTAGCGCCGCCGCTGTGGAATGACTTGATGCCCAGGCTCGAGCACCTGGAACAGCAGCAGATCCGCGAGTACCTGGGGCTGAGTGGCATTGACAAGAGCAAGCCGGGCGAAGACGCAATGATTTACCAGGCGGGAGTAGCTTGCCTCGAAAAACCGGGGAAACTGCCTGATGGTTTAGAGCACCGGGCGATCAAGGCCGGCAGGTATGCACGATTCCTGCTAACCGGGCCCTACGCCCACATTTGGATGGCGTTTGACCGGATATTTAAGAGCCTGGCAGAGCAGAAGGTGGAGCTACGTCCGGAGTTCTGCATTGAAAACTATCTCAACGACCCGCGGGCGACACCCGAAGACCAACTGCAGACGGAACTGCTCGTGCCGATCGCTTGATCAGAGGCTGGGAGCGGATTTCTCGAGCAGGTACGCTCCCGGACCTTGCTGCCCGCGGATGGAACGGCAGAATTCTTTCACGACGAATCCTGCTTGAACCGTGGCCGTGAAAGCCCCGCGAGTTGCCTCGCGCCATCTGCGAGCAAGCGCCATATCCGTTTGTTCCATGCGATCTATGTCGCCGGGGATCTCGATTGCCACGCGTTGTCGCGAGAGCGCGGTGGGAACATCCGCGGTCACAGGCACACCGTCACCGTTGAAGCGCACCAACGGTTCCAGGTGACTCAAAGCGTCGAGCACCTCGACCCGCGGGTCCCGCGCTCGAAGTCGGTCGCCAACTCTTTGCGATCCCAACTGCCATCTCACCCACAATCGATCCGTGCCGTTCGCATGCAGCGGGCTTGAGGTTTGAGGTCCGTAGAAATCCACTAGGTATTTCTGAGAAATGACGCCCAGCCTCGCAAAGTTCAGATGAGCATTGCGGCTGCGCAGGGGATCAAACGTCCAGCTGATTTCGTTCACTCCCAGCTTCAGCACCCGCTCCCGTTGAGCAAGTTTCAAGCGGTAGCCTACTTCGCGATGCCAATGTGACTCGCGCACCGCCAGCAAATGAGAATGAAACCCGATTCGGCCCTCGTGTAGGCTGGGAAACGCATAGGCAATGCCGACCATGTCTTCTCTCTCGAAAGCTCCCAGCCAGAGCGCCCCCGAGGCCTGCTCCGCGACGGCTGCGGTAAGGGAGGTGGCGTCGGCGTCGTCCAGGCTCCAGACCTGTTTTTCCAGCTGAATTGCGCGGCGCAGATCGGCGATGGACTCGAGCTCGCGGATCGTGAGGTCCGGTATGGCAGGGGATGGAGGCACGTCGGTTTTTGGGTGTTCACTATACGTCAGGCGACGGGAGGAGTCCAAAACAGAGATCCTTTTCACGAGAGGGAAGCTACGACCGGAATAGGGCTTCTGAACTCTTCCCTAGGGCTTCACCCAATGGGAACCGCAAGCGGTTGCCCATGAGCACTTCAGGAGCTCCGTAAAATTTTGTAAATTGTTGAGGAAAATCGACTTGCGGACACATCAAACAGGTGTCGAAAGCGGTACGATGGACAGTTTTCATCCTAAGGATTGTGAACGGGCATGCATGAACAAAATGGGTAAGCTCGAAGGGCAATTGACTCGCACTTTAATTGTGCTCTCGGTAGGTATTCTCCTCGCGCTCGTCCTCACGGCGTGCAACGGTGGATCACGCGCGCCATCCACCGCTCGCGCCAACGCGCCGCAAACCATGCCGGTCACCGTAGCTCCGGTCCTAAATCAAGACTTTCCTATCTACCTCGGTGGTCTGGGATCGATTCAGGCCTACTACACGGTTAGCGTGAAGAGCCGAGTGGATGGTCAACTTCTCGAGGTGAAGTTTCGCGAAGGCGAGCAGGTCAATAAAGGGGACCTGCTTGCGGTCATTGACCCCCGGCCTTATCAGGTTCAGCTCGATCAAGCCCAGGCCACTTTGTTCAAGGATCAGGCCTTGCTTCGCGATGCGCAGCTGAATTATCAACGCTACAAAGATCTGCTCGAGAGTTCCGGCGCAATGTCCCAACAGCAAGTGGATACCCAGAAGGCGACGGTCGATCAGCTGGAAGGAACGGTCCGCAACGACCAAGCCCTGGTCGACAATGCCAAGCTGAATCTTTCGTATTGCCACATCACAGCTCCCCAAAGCGGACGTATCGGCTTGCGACTGGTAGATCCGGGAAACATGGTCCATGCCTCCGACACGAACCCCCTGCTCGTGATCACGCAACTGCAACCGATTACCGCGGTCTTCACGCTGCCTGAAGACCAGTTGCCAACCGTGGCAAAACAGATGCGACACGGGTCACTCGAAGTGGACGCTTACAGTCGAGATGATTCCACCAAGATTGCAACCGGGAAACTGCTAACCATCGACAATCAGATTGATCAGACCACGGGCACGGGCCGATTGAAGGCAGTCTTTACCAATGAAGATAACGTGCTCTGGCCAAACCAGTTCGTGAACATCCACCTGCTGCTCGAGACCCGGAAGAATGCAACCGTCATCCCTTCGGCGGCGATTCAGCAAGGGCCGCAAGGCACCTATGTCTACGTCGTAAGACCGGACAAAACCGTGGAAGCGCGGAACGTGGAAGTTGCAACCACCGAAGGTAGCTTCGCCCAGATCTCGGGCGGGGTGTCTCCGAATGAAACGGTTGTGACCGACGGACAGGACAAATTGCAAAACAATAGCCACGTAGAGCCTCACACTTTACCCGCAACACCGGGCACGGGAAATCAGAGCGCATCGAACCCGGCCCGGCGCGGTAAACCGGGGCAGGCCAATCCCAATGGAAACAATCAGCCGCCTCAAGCGGGTACTCGCGATCACCGCAATCACCAGGGCGCTGCGGAAACCGGATCGCAGGACATAGGGACTCCATCGCGATGAATCCGTCGCGGATCTTCATTCTGCGGCCCGTTGCCACGTCACTGCTGATGTTCGGCGTGCTGCTTGTGGGAATCGTCGCTTACCGGCAACTGCCGGTGTCGGCGTTGCCCGAAGTGGACTATCCGACCATTCAGGTCATGACGTTTTACCCCGGCGCTGATCCGACGGTGATGGCGTCCTCGGTGACTGCACCGCTTGAGCGTCAATTTGGCCAGGTGCCCGGATTGAGTCAGATGACTTCGTCGAGTTCGCTCGGCAGTTCGATCATCACCCTACAATTTGGCCTGGATCAGGACATCGACATCGAGGAACAGCAGGTACAAGCGGCTATCAATTCCGCGGGCACCTACCTTCCCCAAGACCTGCCCAATCCTCCCATCTACAGCAAAGTCAACCCCGCGGACGCACCCATTCTCACGCTGGCATTGAGCTCGCCGACCCTGCCGCTCTCGAAGGTCGAGGACCTGGCGGACACGCAGCTGGCACAGAAGATCTCGCAGGTCACCGGCGTGGGCCTGGTGTCGATTAGCGGCGGCCAGAAGCCCGCCGTGCGCATTCAGGCAAACCCGACGGCGCTAGCGTCGTACGGGATCGGGCTCGAAGATGTCAGAACCGCTCTGGCCTCGGCGAACGTCGACCAGGCCAAGGGCACGCTCGATGGCCCCCGGCAGTCCTTCACCATCGATGCCAACGACCAACTGCTCGCTGGTCAGGAATACGCGCCCATCGTGGTGGCTTATCGCAACGGCGCTCCCGTGCGATTGAGCGACGTTGCAACCGTCACCGATAGCATTGAGAACATGCAGCAAGCCGCCTGGATGGGCACGGGCAATACGCTTGCGCCGGCGGTCATTGTCAATATCCAGCGGCAGCCCGGCGCGAACATCATCAGCGTAGTCGATCGCATCAGGAAACTACTCCCGGTTTTGCAGGCCTCGTTGCCATCCGCGGTGAAGGTGTCTGTTCTTACGGATCGTACCGAGACGATTCGCGCATCCGTCAAAGACGTTGAGTTCGAATTGTCGTTGACGATCGCGCTGGTGGTGATGGTGATCTTCCTGTTCCTTCGCAACCTGCGCGCAACCATTATCCCTAGTTTCGCGGTGCCGCTTTCCATCGTGGGCACGTTCGGGATCATGTATCTGCTCGGCTATAGCCTGAACAACCTCACCCTTATGGCGCTAACCATTTCGACCGGCTTTGTGGTCGATGACGCAATCGTCATGCTCGAAAACATCGACCGCTTTCTCGAAGCGGGAGAGTCCCCCCTCCAGGCAGCGCTCAAAGGCGCCGGGCAGATCGGCTTTACCATCGTTTCACTCACCGTCTCCCTGATTGCGGTGCTCATTCCCTTGCTGTTTATGGGCGACGTGGTTGGGCGGCTATTCCGCGAGTTCGCCGTAACCCTTGCGGTCACAATTCTCGTCTCGGCGGTCGTGTCTTTGACGCTCACGCCGATGATGGCCGCAAAGCTGCTGAAGCCAAGAGAACTCTCCCGACATGGCCGGTTTTATCAGTGGTCGGAAGAGGTCTACGAACGCATCATTCAATTCTATGGGCGCACCCTACAGTGGGTCCTGAGGCACCAGACCGCGACCTTGCTGGTCACTGTAGGCACGCTCGTGCTCACGGTCGTGCTTTATGTCATTGTCCCTAAGGGGTTTTTCCCGGTTCAGGATACGGGTGTGATTCTTGGCATCTCCGAGGCGCCGCAGAACATTTCCTTTGCGGCGATGTCGGACCGCCAACAACAACTGGCGCGTTTGATTTTGCAGGACACCGACGTTGCCAGCCTGTCTTCGTTCATCGGGGTGGATGGCACCAATCCGACGCTTAACAGCGGCCGCATTCAGATCAATTTGAAGCCGCGGGATGAGCGCACCGACTCTGCCTCAGCCATCATTCGCCGCCTGGCGCCGAAACTCGAGCGGCAGGTGCAAGGCATTACGTTGTACATGCAGCCGGTACAGGACTTGACGGTGGAGAGCCGCGTGAGCCGCACGCAGTATCAGTACTCGTTGCAGGCGACGGATTCAAATGAGTTGGCAACTTGGTCAGAGCGCCTCCTGGAAAAGCTGCGCTCTTCGCCGGAACTGCTCGACGTCGCAACCGACCAGCAAACCGGAGGGTTGCAGGCAGATCTGGTGATCGACCGCGACACGGCTTCTCGCTTGGGCGTCACACCAACTGCGGTCGACAACACTCTGTACGACGCATTCGGACAACGCCAGGTTTCAACCATCTATACCCAGCTCAATCAATATCACGTGGTGCTCGAGGTCGATCCGCAATTCCAGCAGGATCCAAGTTCTCTCGATACGCTGTATGTGAAGTCTGCCAGCGGAACCCAGGTACCGCTCTCGGCTTTCAGCCACATCCAGCAGAGCAATGCGGCCTTGGCAATCAACCACCAAGGACAGTTTCCGGTTGTAACTCTGTCGTTCAACCTCGCGCCCGGCGTCTCCTTGGGTCAAGCAACCAAAGCGATTGACGCTGCCGAGCAGGAAATCGGGTTGCCCCCGAGCATTCAGACCAGCTTCCAAGGTACGGCCGCCGCGTTCCGCAATTCGCTTTCAAGTGAGCCTTTGCTGATTCTGGCGGCAATTGTGACGGTGTACATCGTATTGGGCGTGTTATACGAAAGCTACATTCACCCCATCACGATCCTTTCGACACTGCCTTCTGCCGGCGTTGGCGCGCTATTGGCGCTGATGCTTACCGGCAATGACCTGGGAGTCGTGAGCTTGATCGGCATCATCCTGCTGATCGGAATCGTGAAGAAGAACGCCATTATGATGATCGACTTTGCGCTCGAAGCCGAACGCGACGAGCATAAGAAACCCGAAGAGGCCATCTATCAGGCTTCTCTTCTCCGTTTCCGGCCGATCATGATGACCACCATGGCAGCGCTTTTCGGAGGATTGCCCCTGGCGCTAGGAACGGGCACGGGATCGGAATTGCGTCACCCACTCGGTATCACCATCGTTGGAGGATTGCTGGTGAGCCAGTTGCTTACCTTGTACACCACTCCGGTCGTGTATTTGTGGTTCGATCGGTTGTCGGCGCGTTTTTCACGCTTCGGGTTCCGCCATTTCGCCGAGGAACCGGCAACGGGAGACTAAGTGAACGTATCCTCCCCATTTATTAAGCGGCCCGTCGGCACCTCGCTGATCACATTCGGCCTGCTGCTGGCCGGAATTCTCGCATTTCAGTTCCTCCCGGTGGCACCCCTGCCGCAAGTTGAATTCCCGGTGATCAGCGTGGGGGCTTCCCTGCCCGGGGCGAGCCCGGAAACGATGGCATCGGCGGTAGCGACACCCCTCGAACGACAGTTCGGGAGGATTGCCGGCGTGAACCAGATGACCTCAACCAGTCAAACGGGGTCAACCGGCATCACCCTGCAATTCGACCTGGACCGCAATATCGATGCTGCCGGACGCGACGTCCAGGCCGCCATCAATGCGGCACGAAGTCAACTGCCTTCCTACATGCCAGGCAATCCTACCTACCGTAAGGTGAATCCGGCGGACGCGCCGATTTTGATTTTGTCGCTCACTTCCGACACGATGACGCTGCCGCAGATGTATGACTCCGCGGATTCAGTGCTATCTCAGAAGTTGGCCCAGGTGAGCGGAGTAGGCCAGGTCTTTGTTGGCGGAGCCGCGCGGCCGGCAGTTCGCGCCGAGGTAAATCCAAATCTGCTGAATAAGCTCGGGCTAGGCCTGGACTCGGTTCGCAATGCCCTCGGTGCGGCTAACGCGAATCGCCCCAAAGGCGATGTTGCCAATGCCGTCAACGCCTGGGCAATCACCGCCAACGACCAGATCAAAGTTGCCAAGCAGTACGAGCCTCTGGTAATCGCCAGCAACAACGGTGGCACTGTAAGGCTAGGCGATGTCGCGAGTGTCGTCGATTCGGTCGAAGACGCGCGCGTGATTGGCCTGGCGGCGCATGGCACGCGCGATCAAAACATCTCCGGAAAGCCCGCCGTTCTCATCATTGTCTTTCGCCAACCCGGGGCAAACATTATCGACACGGTCGATCGCGTCTATTCGCTGATGCCGGAGCTCGCGAATTCCATCTCCCCCGCCATCCATATCGACGTGGTGATGGACCGCACGACCACGATTCGCGCGTCCGTGCATGACATTGAAATCACCATTCTGATCTCGGTGGCTCTGGTGATCATGGTGGTGTTCCTATTTCTGCGCACCGTCCGCGCAACCATCATTCCCAGCATCGCAGTTCCCTTGTCGCTGATCGGTACGTTTGCCGTCATGTATGCCTGCGGTTACAGCCTCGACAACTTGTCGCTGATGGCGCTCGCCATTTCGACCGGCTTCGTGGTAGACGATGCGATCGTGGTGCTCGAAAACATTACTCGCCACATTGAAGCAGGAATGACGCCGATTGCCGCAGCCTTTCGCGGAGCGCGAGAAATTGGCTTCACCGTGCTCTCGATGAGCACGTCGCTGGTGGCGGTGTTCATCCCCATCCTGATGATGGGCGGAATTGTGGGTCGGCTGTTCCGTGAGTTTGCGGTGGTGCTGAGCGCGGCCATCGGAGTGTCTCTGCTGATTTCTCTCACTACGACTCCGATGATGTGCGCACAGATACTGCACCGGCCGGAAGAAGATACCCACGGACGCTTTTATCGCTTCTCGGAAGCGGTGTTCAACGGTGTGTTGAGCCTATACCGCCGGGCCTTGACGGTGGTTTTGCGTCACCAATTCGCCACCCTTCTTGCGACTCTTGGAACCGCCGCTTTATCCATCTACTTGTACACGACCGTACCCATGGGATTTTTCCCGCAACAGGACACGGGCCGAGTCATGGGAAGCGTGCAAGCTGATCAGGACATCTCTTTTGCGGCGATGAAGGAAAAGATGGAGCGCTACGTGCAGATTGTGATGCACGATCCCAACGTTCAAACCATCGTCGGCTTCGCCGGGGGCAACACTGCGAAAAATCAGGGGCGCTTCTTCATCACGCTAAATCCGAAAGGACCCGAGCGCACCATCCCTGCCGACCGGTTCATCGGAGAAATGCGACGCAAGCTGGCTGCTGTGCCGGGCGCTACGCTGTTTATGCAGTCCGCCCAGGACCTCACCATTGGCGGCCGCATGGGCAATGCACAATACCAATACACCTTGCAGGGTGAAGATCTGAAGGAATTGAGTGCCTGGGCTCCCAGACTCCTACAAAAATTGCGCACCTTGAAGGAACTGCGCGACGTAAACACGGATCAGCAGGACCGCGGCCTGGATGCTGACGTCACTATCGATCGGGATACGGCGGCGCGCCTGGGGGTCACGCCTCAGGATATTGACAACGCCCTCTATGACGCCTTTGGGCAACGGCAGGTGTCCACCATCTACCGGCAACTGAATCAGTACCACGTGGTTATGGAGGTCGATCCGCGATATCAGACCACCCCGGCTGCATTGCAGGCGGTTTATGTGAAATCGTCGAACGGGCAAATGATCCCGTTGTCCGCCATTGCTAAGTTTGCCCCCTCGAACACTTCGCTCGCGGTGAACCACCAGGGCCAGTTTCCCTCGATCACCATCTCGTTCAATCTCGCCGCAGGAATTTCCCTTGGGCAAGCGACTCAAGCAATCGATGCCGCCGAACGGGAGATCCGGCTGCCAGCCAGCATTCACGCCAGCTTTCAAGGTACTGCGGCGGCATTCCAGCAGGCGCTTGCGAATCAGCCGGTGCTGATCTTGACGGCGCTGCTGACGGTTTATATCGTGCTCGGCATCCTCTATGAGAGCTACATTCATCCGATCACGATTCTATCGACCATTCCTTCGGCTGGAGTTGGGGCCCTGCTGGCATTACTGCTCACCCACAACGAGCTCAATGTGATGGGAATGATCGGCATTATCTTGCTGATCGGGATCGTAAAGAAGAATGCGATCATGATGATCGACTTCGCACTTGATGCCGAACGCCGCGAGGGTAAGTCGCCCCGCGACGCGATCTTCGAAGCCTGCATGCTTCGCTTCCGGCCAATCATGATGACAACCGCGGCAGCGCTACTGGGCGGACTGCCGTTAGCGCTGGGAACCGGGGTGGGATCTGAGTTGCGCCAACCTCTGGGTATCACGATCGTGGGGGGATTGATTCTGAGCCAGGCGCTCACCCTATTTACAACACCGGTCATTTACCTCTACATGGATCGCCTGCGCTGGTGGGTACTGGGGCGAAAACGCACTGCCCCAACCGGCCTCGAGCCAGCAGGCAGCCATGCGGACTAGAAGGCCGCCTCGCTCTTCAATCTCTTTGCTTCGCGCGAGCACCCCACTCAGGGGGGAGTTCTTCCTTATTCTGACCGGATTCTTGCCAAGCTCGTAGGTACAAGAGGCCGCATACATTTGCACAGATTATTTGGCTAATATTTCAAAAATCTCTGGCAGTCCGGCGGCAGACCATACATACATCAACAACCGTACCCACACTGCGCGAGATATTGGGACGCTAGTTTTGCGGATTCGCGGAAGCAGGGGTTGAACCCCCATTCTTTGTTGGGGCCGACTTTTGCTGCTCCTCCATATCTTCACGAAGCCTTTTGACAAGGTTGGCTATGCCTGTGTGGGTGCTCCAACTTGTGCCGACGTTCTTTGAGGCAGACCAAATGACTCTCTTGGACGAAGGTTGCCACACATCCAGGATAAAGTCGGATCGCCCGACGTTAACCCCTCCCGTGACACCGGGACTTATTACCGGAACGTACTGGCTCTCTCCCTTTTCGTACACGCGAATCACGAGGTCCGCATCCTTTATGTCCGACACCAGCGTAAAGCGTCCCCATTTTTCGAGTTCCTTGCGGCAGGGCTCCTCGAAGGGCGTTTCGTCAACCAACTGTTTCTTGATTAGGCTTTTGGTCTTCCAATAGCGGACGTGGCCGGAGATGATAAAAACCTTCTTTGCCTGCAGCATTGCTTGCATTGTGTCCGGCGACATCATGGCGTCCTGTGCCAAGGCGACACCGCAAAGAAGCAAAAGAATCGTCCATGTCATTGAAGCTCGCGCTGCTTTCACAAAGCTTCTCCTAGTGAGAACAGATTTGGGCGGGGTTCAACAAGTATGACTAGAAGGACCAAGGCCGCGGAAGATTACAAAGGTCATTCGCCTTAAATAGGCGATCTTCTGGAATTTCAAAGCATTTTCTATCCCCGCGAAGAAGCACCCACGCCGGTTTGCAATATCGGTTGGCAACGACACGAGAAAGGGATATACCAAGCCACCTCATCTGTTGCTTGGAAATCGGCGTCTCACTCAGCGGCTCGGGGGTTCCTCAGAACGTCTGAGATCGGCGACCCGCGCCGCAACTACCCTCCAACTTGTGTTCTTTCCACGTAAGACGAGCGTGGTGCGAATATCGCAGCCCTCTAGAGTAGGCACCGAACCAGGCGCAGTTGAAATGTCTTTTTGCGAAGCACCGTGAGTGTTCTTTTGCCTTCTGATACATATCCACAATCCACGTATCTGCGGACACCTTCCTTTGCACCCACAGTAGGCATTGCAGCGGTCCGACCGTTCGGAACATGAGGTATGCAGCTCGTTTGATGTTCTCGGGTCCAATCGCGTTCTGACCGATAGGCCCGTCCCAGGTTGCAGCGGAGTCAAAGAGCGACGCGTACATCTGAGCATTTTCTGAGTTTAATTGGCTTTGAAGTCGTTCCACTACGGTGCTAGCCAAATCACCTGCAAGAATGATGTTGCAACGATCGCTTGGAGTTTGCTGGGCTACGCAGCAGACCGCCAGAAACGAAACCAAGAGCAGCGAGAAACTCGTCTTCATTCCCCCCACCTCCCTCAGAGAGCGGAGAATAGCTGAGATGGCTACCGAATGGGCAATAAATCAATCCGAGGTTCCACAGTAAATTCAGCGAGCCGGAAAAAGCAAAAACAGAAGCGCCGGTGCGGGTGGAGTCACCAAAAGGAAGATTTAGATTCAACCACGCCTCAAGTTAGGCATCGGCGACAGAGCCGTGGTTCTGGAAAAGGTGTCAATTTCAACAACCCACACCGGAACCAGTCACGGTGATTCTTACCGCAATCTCGGGCAGGATGCCGTGGCAGGTTTCGAGAGCTTCACCCTGGACCTTGCAACATGACTTTTGCTTTGGGTGAACCGGTGCCGGTTGAGAAGGCGCGCTAATTTGATTGCGCCAATCCAAACTACTTCGATCGATGTCGGCCAAAAATGTGTGTCGGTGGTACACTGCCGCCGTTACTTTCGGAGACAAGAGATGCGTGCTTCTCTTTTTTATCGAATCGCTGCGGTGCTTCTGATGCTTTTCGCCGCCGGACATACATTTGGCTTTCGCCAGAACAACCCGGAGTGGGGAGCTGACGCTGTTCTTGGTTTGATGCGGTCCGTTCATTTTGACGCGCTTGGTTTCAATCGTACTTATTGGGACTTTTTCAGCGCGTTCGGATTCTTTCTCTCGGTGTTCCTTGTGTTCACGGGTGCTTTGGCGTGGCAACTGAGCCGCCTGCCGGCAGAGACGCTGGTACGAGTCCGCGGTATTGCGTGGAACCTCGTCGTTTGCTTCGCCGCGATCACTGCTTTGAGTTGCAGATTTGCTTTCACTATTCCTATCGTTTTCTCCGCCCTGATTACAGCCTGTTTGATCGCCGCCGCTTGGCTTTCAGCCAAGCCAATCGGCTGACATAAATCTCCGGTCAAGGTTGGCGAGAAATCGCCATAGGGCTCTCAAAACGGAACGTTCTTCAACAATACTGTTGCCCCTCTGATCGGATACGACAATGGCCGCGAACTGACGGATCCCAACGATCGCAAGAAATATGGCCTGGGCGAACAAACCCTCATGCGTCCTCTGGAGAGAAACTGCGTCGCCGGTTGTCAGGAGAACTATCTCCGCGCGCATGCGGATTGGATCGACATGGAAACGCTCGTCAGTACCACCCCCGACCAGATCGCGATTGCTCCGGGCTCGCTGCTGCGAATGGGAATCTAACGGGCGCCGCTACTTCGATTACAAGCTCGATCACGTTGCGCTGCGCTTCTGCTCGTTCCTTTCGGCGCGCTACGTGGTCGACCGCGAGGATTGGAAGGGCATCCAGCTCGAGGTGTATTACGACAAAGACCATCCCTGGAACGTGCCGCGGATGATGAAGTCGCTGAAGAAGTCGCTCGAGTACTACACCTCCAACTTCGGCTCCTATCCAAACAAGGAAGCACGCATCATCGAGTTTCCGCGCTCCATCGGCCGGTTCGCCCAGGGCTTTGCTGGAACCATGCCTTATTCAGAAGCGATTGGCTTCATCGCGAACCTAAATCATCCCGACGATATCGACATGGTTTATTACGTCGTGGCCCACGAGATGGGACATCAGTGGTGGGCACATCAGGTGGTGGGCGCCGACATGCAAGGGGCCACCTTCCTTTCCGAGTCCCTCGCCCAATATTCCGCGCTGATGGTGATGGAAACGGCCGCGACATGATGCGCAAGTTTCTGAAATATGAAATGGACAATTACCTTCGCTCTCGTGGCAGCGAGCGCCATAAGGAACAGCCGCTGGTCACGGTGGAAGCCGAGCAGGGATACATTCACTGTCGCAAGGCCAGCGTAGTTCTTTACTATCTAAAGGAAATGATCGGCGAAGATGCCGTGAATCGCGCGTTGCGCAAGGTAATTGCGCAGTACGCATACAATGCGCCGCCCTACCCGACTTCCTACGCCCTACTCGACGCTTTGCGCGAGCAGACGCCGCCTCAGTATCAATACTTGATTAAGGATCTGTTTGAAGACATTACTCTGTTCTCCAATCGCGCCACGGATGCCACAGCCGTGAAGCTCGGCGATGGCAAGTATGACGTGACCATCCGTGTCGAAGCGCACAAATACAAGGCAGACTCGAAAGGCAATGAAACCGAAGTCCCGCTCGACGATTGGATTGACATTGGCGCTTTCGCCAAGCCGGAGAAAGATCACAAGTACGGCAAAACGCTGTATCGCGATCGTGTGCACATGACGAGCAAAAGCGCCACCTTCACCTTCGTGACATCCGAACTACCCGACCAGGCAGGAATCGATCCCTTCCTCCTCCTTATCGATCGCGTGCCCGACGACAACGCGAGGAAGGTCACGCTCGCCTCCGCAGCAGATCATTGATGCCGGTGGTTGCTCCTGCCAACCGACTGTCTCTGGAGATGGTAGGCGCTTTCGCATTGACCGCCAGCGATCTTGATTGACCCCTAGCGACCTGTGGCGTAGGATTCGGCCCGGCTCAAGTTCTTGCGAAGATGCGTCTGACATGTGTGACTCGGGCCGTTCGAGTTTGAAACCAGCGAAAGGAGCAGAATTCTATGCGCCACTGGATGATGGTGATGTCCTTCTTAGTTTTGTGTGCCACTCTGTCTTCAGCACAGGGAAAGATTGCATCAGAGTGGAAGTGCCAGGGGCCTTCCGATCAGCACGGTATTGCGGTTCCGGACCGCGAGGGTCATAGCTACAACGTTTCTCAGGGCAAGTGTACCTCGGAAAAGGGGAGCATGGGCGGGGCGAAGGAACAGGAGGGCACGTACACTGAGTTTGGCGAGATGGCCGGTAACGCTGTCCAAAACCACGGCGTATTTGTGGTTACTCTTGCCGGCGGAGACAAGGTCTTCTACCACTATCACGGAACCCAGATTGTCAAAGAAGGAAATCTGGAGAGCGCTACCAACAAGTGGACCCTTGCAGGCGGTACTGGCAAGTACAAGACAGTCAAGGGGGAAGGAGGATGCACCGGCAAGGGTAATCCGGACGGCTCCTCCAACTGGCAATGTGAGGGCAGTTACTCTGGGACTAAATAATGTTTCGGACCCGGACCAGCTTAGAGCCGCTCCTCGGGGGCGGCTTTCTGTTGTGCCCCCTGCCTTTTCGCGAGGGACCGCCACCGGATGGCCGGAAAAGGCGCACAGAAAAATGCATAGGAGGTCTCTCCCCTGGCTTCGCCGATCATGGTCTGCAAGAGTGTTTTCGCGCGTTCTGCAGGCAGCCATCGCCAGGGACGGCCTACCATTGCATGCCGATGGTTTTCAGGCGAAGGTTCCTCTTTTTTGTTATGCTCGGGGTAGCGATGGGCGTGTGCCCGGCGCAGGGTTCTGTACTGCACACCCATGCCACGTTTGATTTTCACAATGGCTTCTGGGCCAATCTGCACCACTTCCTCTTCACGGCAGCACGAACATCGGCTGGAATCGGGGGACGACCGCCACTCGATCCTGTAGACGCGAAGGAATTGGACTCTGTTTCCGACAACGAACGTAGGGCGTGGAACACCGCACTTTCCTATTACGGTGCTGCTCTGGCACACCGGGACCTTCTGATGGATCGGGGGATGGAAGCTATTAAGAATGAGCTTGAGGACTCAGAGAATTCGCCGGACTTGAAAGATGCGGCACTAACACCCGAACTAAAGTCCATATTGTTAACGGCGGCACCGATCTATCGAAAGCACTGGTGGCCTCGCCATGAAAGAGCGAACCGCGATTGGATTACAGCCCTTAACCCGCTCGTTGGGCGTTATGGCAATTCGCTAATCACTGCGCTCGCCAAAATCTACGAAGTTCCCTGGCCGGAGCAACCTCTTCGGGTGGATGTGGTTGCCTATGCGAATTGGGCTGGGGCATACACAACCCTAGACCCAACGCGTCTTACAATCTCCAGCCTAAATGCCGGCAACCAGGGGACGGCGGCATTGGAAATCGTCTTCCACGAAAGCTCCCATGGCATGATGGGTCAAGTGATACGCGCTGTCGAAAACGCGAAGAAACATGCAACGGGGAAGTATTCTCTTAGCGTGTGGCACGAGGTGCTCTTTTACACCACTGGAGAACTTGTTGCTGAGCAAGTCCCCGGTTATACGCCCTATGCAGACCAGAATGGGATATGGAGTCGTGGGTCGATGCCTGTTGTTCGAAAAACGATTGAACGCGACTGGAAGCCGCATATGCAGGGTTCTCTAACCTTGCAAGAAGCATTGACAAAGGTCGTAAACGATCTACCAGTCAGCAGCCCATAGCCACCAGTTCGATCGGGATGACTTCCTATCGCTCATCCAGGGCCTGGATGCAAGTCACCCGGTCCGGCTGAGAAGCTCTCGCACTCGCTGGCGAACATCCATTTGCGCCGCGTCATGTGACTGATCGGTACCCATCAGGTTGCGTTGTTTCGACAAGGCGACACGGCTGGAGTTTGGTCGTCGGCGACCGTAGCGGAATTGAGGCCAACGTCGTCGGCTTGGTTCAAAACAGCACGTACGAGAGCATCTAAGCTGAACTGCTCCTCAAGAAGGCGAACGACCGCGGTTTGCCTAGCTGAGCGGGTCACGGCATTGCTCTGGGACAAGAACTCAGATAAATGGGTCACTAGCACTGCCAAGTCCCAACTGGAAACCACCTTCCCTAAGCAGGTGCGAACAATGTCAGACAGCTCGCTCTGTTCGTCACAAATCGCGAACAAGGCGCAACCAGCGGCGAGAATGTTGGGGAGCTTTGAGGGTAGGCAAGCGTCGGACGTCCCCTCCGCTTGCGGTATTACCTGCACAGTCGAACGAGCGTACAACTCGGGTAGGTCTGGCTCGGGCACGAGCCCTTGCAAGGTCAGGCCCGGAACGGGCTCTTTCTCGTGCAGCCGCAGAATTTCTTCGAACAGCGGGCCTTCCGAAAAAATATGAAAATGTACATTATGGGTTTTCTGGGCAGCAGCACGAAACAATTGAAAAAGCAGAAGTGGGTTTTGTTTCTTGCCGAGCGCACCGGAATAGACGACGTGCTGGAACTCTGGCGCGAATAAATGGACGAGATTTTTGCCCGGCTTGTTCGCTCGGTCCAGGGTAACAAAAGGATAAGCCACACGAATCCGCTTCCTGTCCACTCCGTATTCGCCGTTCGCAACCTCGGCCATAGATTGCGAGAGTACGATGAGCATTTGGCAGCGTTGAAATGCCTTCGCCTCTGCTTTTCGTACGATGCTCCGGACCGCCTTGCTGAGGAAGCGCTTACCGCGTAACCCGAGTTTGCCCTGGAAATCGTGAACAATTCCAACATTCCGGCAAGCGTTCCGAAATAGTGGCATAAGGGCGAAGAACAATACCGGGGGGAACACCGCAATCACGATATCCGGCGTTCGACAGCGTGTGCATACGGTCCACCAAACGTACAGTGAGTACCAGACCTCGAACACGAGCCGACGCAGAATCACAATGGAAGGGTATCGGACCCATGCTCCTCCTCGTAAAACAGATATCCCCTCTACACCGGCCTCAGAACGAACCGGCTTCCATCCTGGGTAAAAAGGGTGAGAGGCAATTACAGTCACATCCGCTCCAGCACGCGCCAATGCCTGCGTAAGTACAGTGTTGTACTTGCCCGTAGAAATTGTTTCGGGGTAGAAAAAAGGTGACAGTAAGAGTACTTTGAGTCGGCTCACAGGGTTCTGGTCGCTCTTGGCAGGAAGCGATAAACGCATCTAGTACGCTTGCGGACTCATAAAGCCCTTGAACAGTGTCAAAACAATAATTTTGCAGTCGAACACTATGCTCCAATGACGCATATAGTACAAGTCATACTGAATCCGTTGGGCGATAGAGGTAGCGCTTCCTCGCAAGCCATTCACTTGCGCCCAGCCTGTAATGCCACACTTTACATTGTGACGGGTCATGTAGGACGGAATCTCATCGCGGAATTTTTCAACAAAAAATGTTATCTCGGGCCGTGGTCCAACAACGCTCATCTCCCCCTTCAGCACGTTGATGAATTGCGGCAGCTCATCTAAGCTCGTCTTCCGAAGGATTTTGCCGATACTGGTAACGCGGCGATCTCCTACAGCCGTATGTTGCTGGCTAGATGACACATCGTTTTGTGCCACCATTGTCCGGAACTTCAGCATTCGGAAACGCCTCCCGTTTAGACTCACACGCTCTTGAGAAAACAATATCGGACCCGCGGAAGTGCACTTAATTCCCAGTGCAATGGCAGCCATCAGGGGCGCGGTAACGACCATACATGCAATCGCAAACACGATGTCAAATGCCCGTTTTCCTATCGCATATTTCACCGTATCCACGGGATACGGCCTTAAATCGAGCAATGGGAGTCCGCAAAAATCAAACAACTCGCCTGAAAGCACATCGTTCTCCCCAAAGTTAAGAACGATTCTGGTAGGGATACAGAGTCTCTGGAGATTTTCTCTGATTTCCCTAACTTCGCCGTATCGGTGAAAAGGTAACGCGATCAATATCTCTCTGCATTCGTAGCGCTCAAGTACGTCGTTAAGACTGTCCCATAGGACGACGGGCGCTTTCACAAGAGATTGCTCATTTCCGGGAGGAGCAATGTGGCAAGCAACTCTACAGGGCACCAACGGATGCCTGGCTAGCTCTTGTGCGACTCGTGCAGCGGTGCCGTCAACACCCAGGATTGCAATCGGAAAACGCCCGCCCGGCGACTTGAGCACAGCGTACAGCACTCCTCGAACTATGTGGATCATAGCGAGGCTAAACAAGCACGTCAGAACGCAACCTGTGGCGACAAAGATCCGCGCAAAGCTGACACTACGAAAAAAGAACAGACCTGCAAGTACGACCGTGCTGCAGCATATGGTTGCAAGAAAGGAAGTCCGGAGCCCAGTCCGTATGCGGATCAACATGTCAATATTATCGAGCTGCATGTACTCGACGATCAGCGCCCACAACAATGTAAACAGGATCGTGAGGGTGACATACGGTCTCAGGCTCACGCTGATTGGGACAAAAATCATGCTCTTGAAGCGGACATACGCGGCAAGGCCGAATGCCAGCGGCGGAATAGAACAAAACCCCAGCCTTAGCCAGAACTCAATAAGGTTAATGGAACGTCTGGTCATGACACCCCCATCGTCTATACCTGAGATGGAACTTCAGTTGCTGTTTTTGCTAAATGGCGTGACTGTACCGTGGGCAAATAGAATCTAGGAGTACATGCGGCTGCAACGTATAACTGAAGGAATGTTTCATCATTCGTGGTGAGCCAAAACTCGATAACCCGAATTTTTCACTAAGCTGTCCCGCTCCGCAGCTATCAAGTCGACTTCGACCATCTCTCGAACTAAGCACTCAAATGTTACCCGCGGACGCCAGCCGAGCTTCGAGCGCGCCTTGCTTGCGTCTCCCATTGCTCGTGAGGATCTTGATACAAATGATCAATGCGCTCGGTATTCAGGAGCGAGGATCGTCGTTTAATTCCGTGAACTTCATAACCTTTGGCCAAGAGGTATTCCGCGAGATAGGAACCATCTTGACCCGTGCTACCTGAAATGAGCGCTCTTTTCATGATGATCGCCGTTTTTTTACAAGTTCTTAGTCATTCGCAAGATCTGCTTCCGGTATTTGACTGTTCTCACTACTTGCCTTTTCTACACCTAAGGTGCTGGTATAGTCACGAATCCGACGTTCAGCGATCGACTGCCAGCTATACATCCTCAGCATCTTCTGTGATCCACTTTGGCCCATTTGGCGTCTCGCTCCTGCACTCTCCAGCGCGAGTAACGCTCGCATAAGATCGTCCACATCATTAAGTCGATAGCTAATTCCGTTTCCACGAAGCCTTTCGGGATCTGACATGGTGTCATTTGCAATGATGGGCAAGCCGCAAGCTGCTCCATCCAGCATTGAGGTCGATTCTTGCGTGGGCCATACTCCAATGTCTGCTGCCCGGAATAACGAGGGCAACTCATGTACGGGAACAAAGGGTTGCACCACACAACCATCAGTTGACCTGATTGCGGCAAGTTGCGGCCCATTGCCAACGAATAGCGCGCGAAACTTTCTGCCTTCCATTTTCAGCTTGGCAACAGCTCTCGCCAAAAGCAAGGGGTTCTTATCATCCGTAAAGCGTCCAGTAAAAATACACACGATATCCGATTCAAGAAAACCCAACTTGCAACGCAGCTTCCTGCTCTCGTAATTATCTTTGTCGCGTTCAACTGGAGTAAACAATTCAGTGTCAACGCCGAGCGGGCAGATCTCAACCTTGTTCTTCGGAACACCAAAGAATCGAGTCGCGATGTCCGCGCAGTCAGGCGCGATGGCATAACACTTTTCAGTATGTAAACCCACCAGCCGACCGGGTAACCACCTTGTAATTCGGCATTCTAGAACTTCCTTATGCCAAAAGGGCAGGTTCTTTGAGGCCAAAGGGAACACCGACGAATGATAATGGTTTCCGGTAAACAACTTGTAGCGCAGACGCAACTTGCCTACTGCTGCTTGAAGCGGTATCCATCCTATCGCTGCGGTGGTCTGCACAATATCGGGCCGGAGGCTCGCAAGAGTCGCCTGCAACCCGACTGCCCTCATATATCCCGTGGTGCGGCGATGAGGAATAACGTGCAGCATATACCCAGCGTTGGTTCTTTCCACACCGACAGGGAGTGTCGCGGCAAAGCCCTCGTACGACCCCGTAGATTTCTGGTTACCATGTGGAGGCAGTCCAAGCGTTATTACATGCACATCGGCACCCAAGCTGCTCAGATATCTTGGCAATACATTTTCGATGTATCCCATCTGCGGAACAAATACTTCAGATAAGAGAGCTATTTTCACTTCTACCCCTTTTCATTTGTTTGCCTAGGTCGCACGCTTGTGTTTTGGTAGCTTCCTTCTTTTGAGCTGCCTGTTTATAAATTTCTATAAGTCGCTCATAATTGCACGATTCGCTAAAGCGAGTCGTATATGTATATCGTGCAGTAGATGACAGACAACGCCACTCACTTTCCGAACAACTCACCGCCGTTCGCAGTGCGTTTACCAGACTTTGTGCCGTAGAAAATGTGAACCCATCTTTTCGGTCGGAAATCAGTTCTGGAAACACACCATGACTGGGAACAATCGCGGGAGTACCGCAGCACAATGCTTCTAAGACCGTCATGGGCATGCCCTCGTAAACGAGGGACGGCAGAACAAGGAACCTGCTTCGCTCGACGAGTGCCAAGGTCTCCTTGTGGGGTAGAATCCCAGCCCAGGTAATCGTGGGATCGGAAGCATACATTGCTTCGAGGACTGCTCGCTCGGGACCATCGCCAATTAATAACAAACGAGCATTTCCAAAACCTGCGCTATGCCACGCTTCCAGCAGATTCGCTACGCCTTTTTCACGCATTATCCTGCCGACGAAGACAATTTGTTGTTCACGAGGCCCGACGAAAGGTACTCTATCGAAAGTAAAATTTGGCTTTACAAAGAGCAGTTCATGGGGAAGACCGGCACGCATCATGATTTGGCGGGCAAATTCTGTGAGGACGATGTAGGCATCGATCTTGTTAGCGTAGGTGCCCAGCCAGCGATGCATTACATTTCTTAGGTCAACGGCGAGGGTCTGCGCGAAAGAATTGTTGTAACAGCGGTATCGCAATGCCGGCAACGGATACCGCCCTACACACTCTTCACAGGGCCGGCCCTCACGAGACAGCATCGCAGAGGCGCACGTCAGCCTGTAGTTATGCAGGGTTTTAACTACCGGAATTCCAGCTTGCGCTGATGCCCAATAAACGCTCGGACTCAATATTGGGAAAGTGTTGTGGACGTGCACAACATCGGGCGAGAACTGCCGGATCGCAGCCTTCATGGCTGCAAAACCGCTTTTGGACCATACCGCCTCCATGCCTGTACGCAAGCCGCTCACGAGTCCACTTTTGAGATCTGCGTTGTGAACCGCGAGACAGTGCACCTCATGGCCGCCGCGCCGCAGAAGTTCCGCCTCATTCTTTACGACTGTGGCTTCCCCCCCCGGGGCCCGATAATGGTTGAATACCTGCAAGATGCGCATGAACTGTGATCCGGCTTTAGTTGCTTGTCACCCGGGAAAACTCCGAGCGCACCCGGTCGGTGAGACGATACAGGGAAAGAAACGATCGCGAAGTTTTACATTGTGACGATATCGAGTGGTCTCCCCAAATGGTGTAGCGATTGACACTCATCTTAAATTCCGAAGCGAGGGGAAGGCGCTCTCGTCCTGGGCGGCAGAGGACCCCGATTTGGAGCCCGCAAGCCTGCGCGATGCGGATGACGTTCCCAGACACCCGGCCGTTCGGGTATGAGATGGCTTCGGGAAGCCGTCCCGTCCAACGCTCGATTGCTTTCTGGCAACCCATAATCTGGTCTCGAATCTCGGCATCGGAATAATTCGCCAAAATCGCATGATCGCTGGTGTGATTACCGATTGTGACCAGCGGGTGGGATGCGAAGCTCCTCAACTCGTCTGAAGTAAAAGGACGATCTAAATCGCTGACAGGTGTCATCACTGCAGGACCAAAACGATCGGTAAGCCGGCCTTCAATTTCACTGGTTTTCAGGTGCTTGTAGGAATTGATCTCCTGCTGAATTTTGTGAAAGGGTAAGGACCAGCCTGCAGACCCCCGATACAACGCATCCCACCAAAACGATTTATTTTTGCTGACGTGGCTGCTTGATATGAAAAATATGGCGGGAACGTCGTATTCCTCCAGCACAGGCAGGGCTCGCGTGTTGTTGTAATAGCCATCGTCAAATGTGAGCATCACATACTTGCATTTAGGCGACAACCCTTGAAGTATGGCCTTGGGAGAGGTGAAGATATATCCTTGCGACTTGAAGTAGCGTACCAGTTCGCGCAACATTTCCACTGTTGTACCCTGCTGTGGATCTAGTGATTGAGCTCTAGCTTCATCCCGAGTCTGGAACACGCTATGAAACAAGAACGTCAGCAGGATTCCCTGCTCCTTTCGCACTGCAAGCTCAAGCCCCGCGACTAGACTGTCGACTCCGTAAACCAGCGCTCGCCCAACAGATCTCACGATCACCTCACAATTTCTTTCGCAGGTCTACAACTCGTGCCTTTACTGCGGCTGACATTCCCGGAATTACGTACCTTTGGCGATAAAGTCGTTAACGCGTCGCCCAAGCTGATTTGCTGCCTGCTCTCAATCTCTGCTTCTCTCGTTCCGATCTCGCTGTCGTCGAACAACCCGGATTTACATAAGTCACAAAGTCTGTCTTCATGCGAGCACAAAACTGTACTCTTCACCTGTTGGAGAAATGTCAAAAGTGCGATACCCGACCGCATTGAGCTTACCCATAAGCTCCCGAGTACGGTTAAGCCCGATTCCACGCCAGCGATGGTGAAATTCGACTAACAATTGCTGAACTCTAGTCTGTGACTCAACAATAGTCTGTAATACCGCATACTCTGCACCCTCAACGTCCATTTTCAGAAGATCAATGCTTTGGTGCCCGAGCATCTGCATGATAGTTGTAAGCCGATAGACCGAAACTGCGAGCGACACCCCGTTCTGGCGCCGAACCATCGAATGGGACACGTGCGTCGGGTCGTCCGGGGGAAAGAACTGAGCCTGACCATCAAACTCCGCAATACCGTAGTTGTGGAATATAAACTGCTCAGGCACAGACTGCCGTGATATCCATTGGATCGATCGCGGGGTGGGGTCAAATGCATGCACCGTCAACCCGAACCGACGGATCAGCTCCAAGTCAAACGAAATATCTTCTCCCACTCCGAAGGAGTACACGATGCTTGTGGCGCATAGGCGCTCTGGGCTGACACACCATCGAGCACCGGCGTTTCCCAGGCAGAGTTTGGGAATTTTAAGTTGAGGTCGATCTCTGAGACGCCGACGCAGCAAAATCGCGGCCGCTCGTCTTGCAACTGCCTCATATCTGTGCATTAGTCGATTTGGGCTGATTTTCGGCTTGTTTCGGTCAACTGTGGGTAGCCAGCTTTTTCATCAGTCAACCATTGGGACACTTCTTGAGCAGTTAGGTTCTTGGCCGTATGATTCTTTTTTGGGCAAATGCGTGTTCATAATTTGCAATCAAGGACTCTAGAGCCAACCAAAATCCTGCAGTCAATAACGAGACGTCAAACATTTCGGACCAACAGTGCTTCTAAGGGGTCTCAGCCGGCAGCCGGACAGACGGTATTTTTCTAGGCATCCAATAGAGGAGGATTACCATAGCTCCTAGCCCGCCCGACCAAAGCGATGTGAACAGAGAAATGTTCGCGAGATTATAGGCTTCATAGGTTGCCATTAAAGCGGGCAGCTTGGGATCATGTCCTTGGGACACCGAATCAAGGCACCAAAAAACGACGGCACAGATTCCCGACACGAGTAACACGCCCGCCAGGCCCAAGCCCGCCAGTCCGTCCATGGCCCAAAAACTGCCGGTTTGGTCTAACCCGGTAGTTCCTTGGTATGCGAGCCCAATCTCCATGCCAATTGGATATGAATATGGGTAATGGAGTACCCAGTTGATTCCCGTGACATGGGAGAATAGCGTGAATGGATTCTTCTGGAAGAAGTCAAAATACTGAGCAGTCACTAGCCCGTTAATGGCCAAAGTCCGCATCAGGACGACGAAGCACAGCAATGTTCCAATGGGTCCAGGATTACCGCCACTTTCGGCATATATCCACGCCGTTCCTCCTAATAATGTGAGGCATGAAAAAAGGAATACCACTCCAAACGGCAGCCGTGAAACCTTGAGCAGAAGGTACATGCAGGGAACGAACACTATCGAGAGAATCGAGCCTTTTGTCCCTGCGATACTGTAAATGAGTAATTGGCCGAACATGCCGGCCAAGATCAATGATTTGCGTTTGTAGTAGAGTCCAGCCCCCATCAGCAATGGATACAGTGCCCCGGTTGTAATCATAAATGCGAAATTAGTACCACTTCCCGTCATGTCATTGGCAGCGTCGCGGAGAAAGTACACGTCATTGAAAGAAACAATGTGAAGATCGCGACGAAAGACGATGATCATCCATGCGCTGAGCACTAGCACGAGGCCGATCAGAATGCTCCAAAAGAGGGATTGCGAAAGTAAAGGGGGGCTAATCTTACGTAAAGGACAAGCGTAGCTGCATGCAATTACAGCGAAACCGACGAATAAAACAGAGGCTAATCTGCCCCATTCTTGCGGTGAAGTTAGCCCAGCATAAAGCGGCACGACGATGGAAGGGATATAGGCGGTAATGTACAACACCCAATAAATGAGGTGAGAAGGACGGCTTAACCTGATCGGCATCCACGCAGCGGGAACAAACGCTAGAATCCAGCTTAACAAAACGTATGATGTTCCTGGATCGTAATATTCAAATCCAAAATACGCCCATTCGCTCACAAGGTAGTGACGATAAACCCATTGGAATATGCTGACATACGCAAGAGCGCCAAGCAGAACTATCAGCCTGTGTCCGGTGGCCCAAGGGGTACCCTCCCTCATTCGCAGTGGACCTCGGTGGAAACGCGCTCTCGTGGCAATTGCGCCGGGCGTGTAACCCCGGCTACAGATTCACCGCCGGCGAAGGACCTGAATTGCATCCATAGAACGATGGTGTATGCAGTACCTGATGTCCAAAGGCCAAACACCGCCCCTCGCAGTCCGAAATGGATGACCAGCGGCATGCCAATCAGTATGGTTGCGGTCGCGCTGGCTGCATATGCCCAGAACACGGAATTAGGCCGTTCCAACGCTTTGAGCGCAGCGTTCATTGAATTCCCTAGGCCCACGATGACCGGCAACAGACACATAGCCGAGAAGAGTGGCGCGACCGCGTCAAACTTTCCGTTATAAATGGCATGAACGAGCCCTCGTCCACCCAGCAGACAAAGCCCCCCATACGAAACCGAAATGAGAAGGAACGTACCCATATACCTTTTCCAAGCAGACCTGAAGTTCGCGAGCTTTCCCGATGCGTACGCCGAAGCCAGCAGGGGAAGGACGAGGAGGTTAATGGCGGTGAATAGTTGATCTACCGGAGAGATCAGCATGTACATCGCGCGGAGTTCTGCCACTTCCTTCAAGGACAGGAAAGCCGCAACAATCCAGTAATAACCTTGCGTTGTGAGTTGGAATATGGCCGCCGTCGCGAGCACCCAACGCGAATATCGCCAGTGCTCCTTCCAGTAGTGCGGTGCAGCTTCGCGGAAACTGAAAAGATTTGTGCGCTGCGGCAAATATCTCATGAGCACGATGCCGGCGACCGTCCAAGCAATCGCGACAATCAAGAATGCCGAGAGGCCATTAAGGAACCCGCCGCGGATCGAAAGCCACAAAGCCGCAATTACCGCCACCAAGAAACAGAAGGAGAACATTGCTGCCGCCCCCGGTCGTTTTTCAACGTAGAAACTTCGGCGCACCAAGGCGGCAGTTAGCATAATGGCGCTCGTCAACCCGACTCCGAGTAGGGGACGTGACCCAAACCCTGGCGAGATCCACCGGAAAATCAGCCAGATCAGTGGCAGAGCCATGGTCAGAAGCAGCCCCAAGATCGCGTTACTGCGCCAAATTAACCACAAGTATGCGGAGTGGCGCTCGCGGTAACGCCCGGCACCGTAGACTGTGTATACCTCGAGTAGCGCGGCATTGTGTAATCCTGAGAGAAAAGTAAAGACAGAATAGGCGAGGGTGAACAATCCGTACTCAGGCTTGCTCACTGTGCGTGCCAATGCCACATTGACCAGGAAAACTCCGCCAACCGATTGGACCTGGTCAATAATGCTTAGAGTTGCCTGTCGTGCACGAAGGCTCCTTACCTTGCCTCTGGGCTCGCCCGGCTGTGGCCGGGTGACCTCCTTTGTCATCGTTGATTCCGAATTACCTGTAAGAACTTGGGACATACGTCTATTTGAAGTGCGCTCTCTCTTACTCTGGGCTTTATCGCGGTACATCTGGTTTCCGAGCGAAGAGCCTCCACATTTGATGTGTAACCGCATGGACCCGAGAGCCGTTGGGCGGAGTCCACCGCATCTTTGCTTGGAGAGTATCGCTCACGGCTCCTGCGAGTAGGCGCGTTGGGCTATCGGAGGCAAGCCTTCTCCAACTTTCACGAACCAGAATGAAGACGCCCCCGAAAGCACATGCAAAGAATCCACAGAGAAGCGTAATCAGCGTACGAGGCGGAAAAGACTTTCGGCGAGGTATCTCCGCTGCATCAAGGACCTTGACACTGGGTATTTCTTTTGCTTCTTGCACTTTCGCCAACTCATATTCTTTGGTCAGAGTCTCGAATACGGCTTCTTGAATCTTCGTCCGCCGATATAAATCGCTATACGTCACTCCCAGAATCGGAAGCTGCCGTAAAGACGGGTATAGCTGCTTTCCCTCGTCCTTGGCCGCATCGACGTCGGTAGTCCCGCTAAGTTTCTGGAGCTGCTCCCGCAGCTCGGATATGCGAGCTTGCACCGACCGGACCCGCACGTTGTTCGCAGAATAGATCTGTTCGAGTCCACTGACTTCAGATTCCGCAGCGATTAATTCACCCTGCAGTACAGCTGCTGATTGGACCATGGCCTTGGCCTGCTCGGTAATATCGATAGCCGAATTCCGGCTGGCAAACTGGCTGAAGCTTTGCGCAGCCTGGTCCAAGTCCTGCTTCACGGCCTTGAGGCGATCCTCGAGGAACAAACGCTCACGATGAGCAGAAGAGGTCGACAAGCTAGCGACCAGGTGATCTAATTCCTCGATGTATCCTTGCGCGAGCGCAGCAGCACGCCTTGGATCGCGATCCGTAACAGTAATACTGACCATTCCGCTTTTTCGGTCTAAGGAAATTCGGGTATTCTCGGCGAGCTTTGCACGAGCATCTTCTTCAAACCTCTCTCCATAACCCTTTTTAAGGTCAAACTTTTGGACAAGATCGCTTGCAGCTGTCCTGCTATGCAAGATAGCAACGAATTGGTCAGCCGAGCTCTTTATGCCGAGGAGATCCCCCGCCATCGCTCCTAAACCGTTCCCTGCGAGCGCTGCCATCATCGCCAAACCGGAACCTCCTTGATTGTCCGGAGGCATAAGCTGCACTGAGGCTTCATACCTTGTCGGAAGGGCGATCGCGAGAATAATTCCAAATAGCAATCCTGCAGCTATGCAGCGTGCAAGCAAGCGGCGCTCATTCCAGAGTTGGAGCAGCCGCATCACAAGGCTATCCCTTACCTCGACAAATCCAATCTGTCGAGATTCGGTTTCGTAAGCCTGATCGTCGTGAGTTTGCACTCGTCTTTCCGTTGCAGGAGTCATCAGTCCCATTCCAGATCTAACGTTGTATCAAAGCCTGCAGAGCCGCCGTGAGTGTTACGTCGCACCCGAAGGTAAGGCCATCAAATCTGCCCTACCGTTGCGCAAGTTCTGAACGGTTTTCAGCGAGTACCCCAGATCACAAAGCAGGCGTTTGCATTCGACATAGAGCTGTTCGCTGTGTGTTCCTAAAAAGATCGTTGGTTTATAGCGAGTCACACAAGCAGTCGCTCCACGGAGCAACTTTAGTTCCTCCCCTTCAACATCGATCTTCATGCAGTCAGGGGGCGCGAGTTCCTGCCTGACCAGCAGAGAATCGATCGATCGAACGTCCACTGGAAGACTTCCAGAACCAAGGTGCCCGCTGGCTCGATCAGAGACCTCTTGAAAAGCGTCGCTGCCGTCATGGTCGCTGATGGCGATCTGCATGACTCGTACATTGCCGGCATTATTTAACGAAAGGTGTCTGCGCAAGTAGAAGACGTTCCGGGGGACTGGCTCGAACGAGTACACGATGCCGGAACTCATAAGCCCAGATGCGAGCAACGAATAAAATCCGACATGTGCACCAATGTCATAGAACACCTTTGACGACCTCAGATGTTCCGCCAGGAGCTGTTGAAACGGTTTTTCGTAAATGCCCAGCCAACACGCCTTGCGTGTGGATTCTATGAGCCATTTTTTCCCGCGTAACTGACCACTTAGTATCGGAGCTGCAGTGTTCTCAGGAATCAAGTTGAACGGTGACATCACGATGTCACGTAAGATATGACGGTATGGTTTGCTGGCGAATTGCATGAGCGACTGCTTTCGTTTGATAAAAGGTGCTATCGAGATCCTCCGTGCACTCCCCAATTCGGATAAAAGACCAGCTGGACCCGCGACATGAGATCGGACTGAGGGACCGGACGAAGCACGGGAAAGTCCCACTTTTCGTATTGAAAAGACCCGGAAACGCCCACGTTTCGAGTGACCATAAGCTCTACAGCGCTCGAAAAATCATTCAGGCGCCCTCCCCCAATGAAGTGCCGGTCAGCTTCTTCATGGCGATAACCAAACTGTACGTTTGTCCGCGAAGAAAAAGAGTATTTCGCCCACGCCTGTCCGGCGATTGCATCACGGGCCCATCCTCCAATGAGTTTGCCGTCGTTCGTGTAGCCTGAGCGATAACGCGCGTCCCAATAATCGAAGCCTCCCGCGAAATTATGCGGCAAAGCACCGTTTTTTATCCCCTCAAAGCGCAATTCCAGCCTCGGAATTTTCGGAAGTTGGGCAACGTAGACACCTGGATTCAGCAGCGGCCTCGTGGATCCTATTGGCGAGATTTCGTCGACGACCAAGGAGTCGTTGTAAACCGTCAGCCACTTTTTCAACCCCGGTACTCGCCAAGAAATATCGAAACCCGAAAAGCGTTTGGCCGGGTTGCCGCGAGCGACACTTGCTCTATGGGAGTAGTAGGATCGAAGGAATTCGTTCCAGGTAA
>Ga0105238_10000421_pt1 | contig 44709 bp, 75 predicted proteins | sample KBSC34metaG_FD_81526 | JGI IMG/M metagenome (GOLD analysis project Ga0105238, IMG submission 81526) | Corn rhizosphere microbial communities from Kellogg Biological Station, Michigan, USA - KBS C3-4 metaG | ecosystem: Host-associated > Plants > Roots > Rhizosphere > Soil | place: Michigan, USA...
CAACCCAGTCAGCAAAGTATTGACAAGGGTCCTCTAGGCAAGGTATACTAGTCTCATGAACAAGAACTTCACTCTGAACTACGACCTATGTTTTACATAGGTTCGTAGATTCCAGTCGGGAAAGGCCCGACATCTGCGGCCCAGAAAGCATGGGTCAAAATGTCCAGAACGGACAAGGACGCCCCCTACTGGGTGCGTCTCAACAACGAGGGTGGACCGGTCCACCACGATCACCTGTCATTCGGTAAGCCGATCCGTGCAAACCGTCCTGTGTTGGACGAGCGCGGTGAGGAAGTCTGGGTGAACGAACCAATCTACCTGACCGCTCGCCAGATCAAGATTCGTAACACCTGGCCGGGAAAGTACTTTTCCCCGGAAATCTTGGCCGAAGCTGATCGATACACCTCTATCTGGAGCAACTCCCGGTACTACAACCCGGACAAGATGATCTTGACCGGATATCGCCGTTACCGCAAGCTGGAAATGGTCACCATCGGCTACGTGGCAGATCACTGCACCGAGGGTGAACCGGCCAAGAACCGGGAAGACGCCGGTTGGTGGAGCAGCGAAATGCCCTGCACCCCGGAACTCCCTCGCGGGAAGCGCAGCAAGATGTACGTGCGCGGCATGTCCAAGGCTCGCAAGGGGTACAGCAAGGCCCGCAACGGCCACAGCCGAGTCCAGGAGAAGATCGACCTCACCGAGGCCATGAAGGACTGGAACGCCGGGTACGAGGTTGACACTCCTCTGGAACTGACCGCTCAGCACCGCCACAGCATGAACTGGGACCTCTGGTGAGCACGATGATGCGCTACAAGAGCTACACTTACTCTTGTCGGTGCTGCTGGACTTTCGGGCGAGGACACGAACGTAATCAAGAAAAGCGTGAAGTTGAAAAAGAAATCGAGGAAGAAATGACGGAATTCTACCGAACTCAGGGCAACTACGCCCCGGGTCAATCGTAGAAAGAAGTAGCATGTATTCGACGTATAATCTGTCCTCTCACAAGGATCATCCTCAACAAGTTGTATTTATGAAGCGCTCCGGATTCCGTGACGCAATTTCCAACGGATACGAGTGGTTCGGTTCTACAGTAACGCGCCACAAGTTGTGCTGCGGAACTGTAGTCGGCTGGTCTCTGATGAATAAGTTGGTAGGCTGGGCCTGGAAGGCTGAGAAGGAAATTTACCGTATGGATATTACTCGGGAGCAGCTTGATGCTCTCCGTGATGATCCAACCGGTTGGTGGCCTGGCGATCCTATCGAGGACGACGAAGAGGAGTAGGACATTGGCCCAGGTACTTAATTTTTACGCACTTGGAAAAGTAATTCCACCCGGCGCTGTCTATATTGGCCGAGGTCACGGGAGTATCTGGGGCAATCCCTTCGTCATTGGTGCAGATGGCACCAGAGAAGAAGTAATCCAGAAGTATGCAGCGTGGGCATTTTCCACGCCAGAATTGATAGTGAAAGCAAAAGAGGACTTAGTAGGCAAAGACCTGGTGTGTTTCTGTGCACCAAAAGCATGCCATGGAGACGTACTGATGGCTATTGCAAACTCGCCTGCTGACTGATAGGCTATGACCATGAACAGCGAATACCCAGTCGCCCTCCCGGGCGCAGTGCACGACACCCTGATGTGGGCGTGGGAGCACGAAATCGAGCCACAAGCGGTCCAGCAGATTCGCAACGTGGCTGCTTTGCCATGGGTTCATGGGCTTCGCATCATGCCTGACGTTCACTTGGGCGTTGGAGCTACCATCGGCACCGTCATTGCCTCGGAGAGCGCTATCGTTCCTTCGGCTGTCGGTGTAGACATCGGTTGTGGTGTCAACGCTGTGCGTACCAACTTGTTCCTTGAGGACGTTCACGACTACCTGCCTGCTCTTCGCTCGAAGATCGAAGCGGCTGTTCCCGTGGGCTTCAACGCGCACGAACACAACATTTCTTCTGGTGTGAAGGGTGACAAGGAATTCTGGACACGTTTCAAGGATTTGCGTGCTTCTGTTCAGGACTACGAGACTCGTGCTCTAAACCAGTTGGGTACCTTGGGTGGTGGAAACCACTTCATTGAGTTGTGCACAGATCACGACAACCGCATCTGGATTACTCTGCACTCTGGTTCTCGCAACATTGGTAAGGAAATTGCAGAGCGCCACATCGCTATTGCAAAGAGCCTGCCTCAGAACAAGGACTTGCCAGACCAGAACCTGGCTGTGCTTCTCTTGAACACACCTGAGGCTGACGCATACCGTCACGACCTTGAGTGGGCGCAGGAGTTCGCTATGCGTTCTCGTTCCATGATGATGACTCTGGTGAAGCGCGAGCTTTCGAAGTACATGAACTCTCGTGCGCCACAGCCGGTCGTTTACGATGATGAAATCAACTGCCACCACAACTACGTGGGTACCGAGACCATCGAAGGCGTTGAAATGATTGTTACCCGAAAAGGTGCAATTTCAGCGCACAAGGGTCAGCTTGCTCTGATCCCTGGATCAATGGCTACCGGATCATACATCGTGAGTGGTCTAGGTAACCCCGACTCTTACTACTCAGCGTCTCACGGCGCTGGGCGTAAGCTGAGTCGAGGTGCTGCAAAGCGCGCATTCATGGGAGACGATGACGGCGCGTCCGAGATTGCACGTCAGATGGGCAACATTGAGTCTCGACGTGACTCCGGCATCATTGACGAGCTTCCAGGTGCCTACAAGGACTTGGATACTGTTATCAAGGCTCAGGACAACCTCGTTGAGGTCGTCACGAAGCTTGACACGATCCTGTGCGTGAAGGGCTAGTCCATGACTAAGATTATTCACAAGACAGGTGATATTTTCACCACCACCGCTCGCGGTATTGGCCATGGAGTCAATACCGAGGGCGTGATGGGCGCAGGGATTGCTAAGCAGTTCAAGGACCGTTTTCCGGTCATGTACATCATGTACCGGGCCAACTGCTTGGACAAGATCATGTCTGGTGGAGACACTTTTGTGTGGCCCATCATTTCTGAGACCGAAGGGTCTTTGCCGCTATATATCTACAACATTGCCAGCCAAGAGGCTCCTGGACCGAACGCTCAGCTAGACTGGCTTCGTACAGGAGTGATCAAGGCTGTGGCGCATGCTGATCAGATGGGCCTGGATGTCATTGCTCTTCCCCGCATCGGCTCCGGCATTGGCGGACTTGATGAGGCAGAGGTTGAAGCTGTTCTCACTGAGATTGCAGCGAGCACTCCGGTGGACATCGAACTATGGACATTCAGCTAGACAAAACTGTCAGCAGTGGTGTACACTGGGATAACTAAACATGGTGGTGTGCCCGAGTGGTCCAAGGGAATGGTCTGCAAAACCATACAATCGTCGGTTCAAATCCGACCATCACCTCCAACTCTCTATAGCTCAGTGGAAGAGCAGAAGGTTTCTACCCTTCGTGTCGCAGGTTCGAGTCCTGTTAGAGAGACACAGACTTCTAGCGAGTGCTAGATAGACGGTGGGATGCCGTTGAAAAAGGGGCGGAAGATGCCAAGAGAACAAATTAATTACCCGGATTTGACTCAAAAAGAACGCGCGCTAATGCAGCGACATTCGTCAAATATTGGATTTTCAGACACTGATCCGGCTCCTTCAGAGTATGCGCCGTGGAACGAATCTTCGATCCATGTTTCGTGGATGGCAGCAGATGGTCCAGGAATTCGTCATGATTCTGCTGGATGGGTTCAAATAGGGTTAGAGGTAGACCTCAATTATATGAAGATGGCTGCTGATACTCCTAATGGTGCAACAGACGATAGAACTGTTATGTGGACTGATACTCTCTCCGCTGGGGACATAGATCGTATGATAATAACCCTAAAGAAAGCAAAGCGTAAAGCATTTCCGTCACAAAAGTGATATAATCTACTCAGACTCCTCAGCGCGATGCTGGGTAGACGGCGCGATGCCGTAGAGTAGAAAGGGCAGAAATGCCAAACGAAGTTGTTCATTGGGGACATCAGTACACAGTAAAGCACCATCCAGAAACTGAAAACGTGGGCGGATGGGATGAAGAAATCCCGTTCAAGGGGTACCCTGAGGGGACTGTCCCTCCTACGGTACATCGCACGCCTAAGCTCAGTGTCCACTGGTCTCGACCAGAAGATTTTGGTGCTGTGGCGTATGATGAAGACCCAGAAGGACATGTCCAGATCGGTATGGACATCAGTGCCCGAGAGATTGAGCTTGCTGCAAAATCTGTAAAGGACGGTTCTAGTTTTCACGGATTTTTCACCGATAGTTTGTCCCGGTACCAGATCAATCATTTGATCAAAATTCTCAAGCGGGCGCGTGATTCCGCAAAGGGAGCAGACGAGTAGTCGTCGGGCCGGGGTCAAAAAAGTTTGGCTCCGGCCTTGCACGCTACGTTAGAGTGTGCTACAGTATTACTTACAACAAAACAACCGGGTGTATCTCCTCTCGCTGATAACGAGTTGAAAGAGTAATTGGTGGCATGTGGGTTCAATTCCCGTCACCCGGACGATTCTCAGTCAAGATCGAGCGCTCCCCTATACGGGAGAATGCCGATTGGTTGGGAGTCACCAAGGGCTGTTAGCGCAGTTGGTAGCGCGCTTGTATGGCATACAAGAGGTCACGGGTTCAAATCCCGTACGGTCCACTCTGCGGGCGGGCTAGATCGCAAGGTCTAAGCCTGCCTGCGGAGCCACTTAATTCAACATGGGGTCTTAGCTCATTTGGTAGAGCGCCTGCTTTGCACGCAGGAGGCGAGGGGTTCGAATCCCCTATTCTCCACGCTAGAAGTATTGCAGTACTAGATATACCGCGCACGTAGTAGCTAGCTATCCAGGCGTGCAGCCTCAGCAAGAACGGCATCCTGCAAGAAGTCGCTGAGGTAAACTGTTAGGCCCAGGACTATTCGAGCAATCGGACTCCTGGGCCGCTAGTTTTGGGTCACTAGCTCAGCCTGGTAGAGCGCTTGCTTCGCAAGTAAGAAGTCAGGGGTTCGAATCCCCTGTGATCCACGCGGACGACGCATAGCAATCTACCGGCTCATTACCGGGGACGCTGCGTTAGACGGTTCATAACCGGGCAGTTCTAGACTGCAAGCCGCAACCACTTGCTTTCCAGAGCGCTTGACGGTAAACTTTTAGGGTCATCGATTTAGGTCGATGGCCCTTATTAGTTTGAGAGACAAAGTGCCTGATTTTGAAGATTTTCCAACCCACGAGAACGTGATTCTTGGGGAGTGGCAGTTCCCGCCCAAAAAGCCTGGAGAAGGTCGTAAAGTCACTCGATTCCGCCCCGTCTGGGTCCGAGGGGTGGAAGGAATCGCTGCCAACGAGGTCCGAGTGGACTTCGAGCGTACCCACGACTACATAGCCTTCTCTCGGCTCTCTATGGCCTATCTGGAGCGTTTGAAGCACCTGGCGGAACATCCTCTCGCCCCCGAAGAAAAACTCGTTCAGACGCACTCTGAGGGCCGTAGAAGAGGTCTCGTTCGGAAAGAACAGGCTGAGGAAGCTGAACGTATTCGAAAGCTCCATGAATCAGCAATCTCTGTCTGAAAGTGCTAAACTCTGCGCATGACTAATCAATCTCGTACTGTGCAGGGGTTCAATGTAGCCTCCTCTCGGGAAGTAGCGCTTGAGCATGCTCAGCGGCTCTCCATCACCGCCTGGGGTCTTTCGGACGAATATGACGGACTAACTCCTGCTGAGATTCTCATCGAAGAAGCTCGCAAGATCGAAGGATACCTAGATGAAGAAGAGGATGTGGACTAGTGGCTGAAATCGGCAAAGCAAGAATCACGGTAGAAATCGATCTGCCTGAGTGGGCAAAGCGTGAGAAGTCGTACAAATTGGCTTTCGAGTGGTACGCCAAAAGCCAGTACGCAGGTAGCACATCGAGAGAAGAACTACACCTTCTAGCAGATGAGATTTACCAGCGTCTGTTCCCGACTCCCCAGGCTCCGATTTATATGACCACTACAACTACGAATACTGCGGGTACGGCCACGTACAACATCTACAATGTCCCTGTAGCTGAAACTGCTCCTCCGAAGGAATTTGACTTTACAGGATATCTTCGGAATCGAGTCTACACTTCTGAAGAACAATTCTTCAAGATTTTTACCGACTACATTGCTGTAGCTGAGTCTCAGGGATTCTCACCAATCTCATACAATGAATTCAAGAAGAAGGCCGGATACAAGAGTCGTCCATAATTTCCGGCAACAAAAAGAGCCGAGCACTTTCGAAGTGTTCGGCTTTTTGCTTTCCCGAATCAGTCGGGGCTACGTGTACACTGCGTAGCCCCGACTTTTAGATTCGGGATCACCCCCTAGATCAGAACGGAGGTGACCATTCGATTGTCATACTGCCAGATTAGCCCCTGTTCAGGGCACGGGACGAACTTTGAATACTGCAATGTGGTCTCCCATCTGGCACGAAGCCATCGTTTATTTGTATCTACAGTATAGACGAGCTAACTTAACATGAACTTAACAAAATCAAACGCCATGATCAAACGCCAACTTTGATACCTTATTTGGTCAGCAAAAAAGCGCCAGATAAACTTGAAGTATGTCAACTCAATTCAAGCTGGGTAAGCTCCCAGCCCGTCCCGGCGCGGTCAAGCTGTCCCTAGACTCTTACATCGACAAGTCGGTGGTATTCCCTAAGGTGCCTACTAAGGTTGGGCATCAGAGCCTGCTACCTAAGGACCTCGGCATGCTCGGGAATGACCAGTACGGTGACTGTGTATGGGCTGGAGCAGCCCACGAATCCATGCTGTGGAATTTGGAGCAGGGAAAGGTCGTCAATTACGATGTAAAGGGCGTCCTAAGTGATTACAGTGCTGTCACTGGGTTCAATCCGAACGATCCAAACTCAGACCAGGGGACTGACATGCAGGTTGCAGCGTCCTATCGCCGTAAGACCGGCATCTTGGCTTCTGACGGCTCTCGTCACCAGATTGACGCATATCTAGCTTTGACTCCCGGGGATGTCGCTGAGCTTCGTATGGCGATCTACCTCTTCGGCGCTGTTGGCATCGGAGTCAAGGTTCCTACCTACTGGATGGACCAGTTCAACGCTGGCAAGGAGTGGACCTACCGCCCGTTTGCTAAGTTCGAAGGTGGGCACTACATTCCAGCAATGGCTTCTACCTCTCCAAAGGGAGCCATCCAAGTTGCAACCTGGGGACGGCTCCAGAAGATGAGCGCCAGAGCATACCAGCACTTCAATGACGAATCCATTGCCTACGTCTCTTTGGAACGTCTCGGCAAGGATGGCAAGAGCATTGACGGATTCGATGTAGCCCAGCTACGCGCGGACCTACAGGCAATCACAAGCGTTGACTAAACCAGGGTCTTCACTTTCGAAACTCCCTTGAAGAATCTAGCTACATTCTTGTCAACCTTGATGTCAGACATCGACAGGGGAGTTCGGAGGTGGAGTCCGTCTGCGGTCTCTACCCGGCTGAGAGCTACGTAGGTTTGTCCGGGGCTGAATGCTCCGTTACCTAGGTCTACCTCGATTTCAGGCAAGCTCATACCCTGACTCTTGTGAATCGTCACAGCCCAAGCTAGCTTGACCGGTAGCTGCGAGTACTTCGGAGCCAGTGCATAGTTCTCTGGCGGAGTGTCAGATGGCACCCATGAATAGTACGAAATGTTGTACCGTTCAGCGTATGGACCTTCTCCGATTTCGACCGTAATCCAGCCATCATCTGTGCAGGTAATCACCTTGGCTGGCGTGCCATTTACCCAACGATCCTCGCGGTCATTGGTGAGCATGAGCACGCGAGCGCCAGGCTTCAACTGGATTTCTCGTTCGGCAGGTTCATCGAATCCAAACCCCTTGCTGACCTTGGCCATGTAGGTATAGACCTTGCCGGGAAGCTCTCGCAAGTTGGCCGCGTTACGTGCAGCCACTGTCTTGTTATACCCAGCTAGCAGCAGGCTCTTCTCGCTCGGGACATTCAGGTGTCCTACGTAGTTGAGCATGTAAAGCTGCTGCTCAGTCAAAGAGCCGTCCCGAACTGCATTGAGCAAGTCCGTGAAAATCGCGTCACCCTTCTGGCGCTGAATTTCGTCTAGCTGGAAAGTGTCAAACTTGGCCTTAGACCAGACTTTTGCATCGAAGAACCACTCGGAGCGGTACTTCCGATTATTCAGATACTTTCGGAATTCATCTGTAACTACAGGAGGAAGCTGGTAGGGGTCTCCGAACATGACGATCTGCATGCCCCCGAACGGGCTCTCATCACGACGAATTTCACGAAGAACTCGATCAATAGCGTCCATGAGGTCAGAAGAGACCATAGAAATCTCATCGATAACCAGAATGTCGTACTCGTGCAGCCAGTGGTGCGTGTAGCGAATCTTCTCGTGGTCTGTGTACATGTCAGCAGGCGTGGACGTGCCGAGCCCGAGGAGGCGGTGGATGGTGCGACCATCTACTCCAAGTGCAGCTACGCCAGTTGCAGCGCTAATCAAAATCTTCTTCTTGGTTTTGCGCTTGAACCACTTGAGGATGTGGCTCTTCCCTGTACCGGCCTTACCGGTGATGAAAGTGTGATCGTTTGTCGTGAGAAGGTGGTTGAGAACAACCTGCTGCTCAGCACTGGGTAGAGCAAGAGTCATTGGTACATCCTACAGGTCTTGTGTGTCGAGCGGTGAGTTGATATGATAGTTCTCATGACTGAGTTGACGAAGTACCCTCGCACGGTACACCTCCCGAACTCGGGAGGCAAGACGGATGATGACCTCACCATCCGCGATTCGTCGTACCTGCATCTTAGCAAAATGAAGGACTTTGTGGTGACCGAGAAAATGGATGGTGGAAATCTCACCATGACTCGCAACCATTTCTTCGCTCGGTCACTCGATTCTGGTACACATCTGTGGGATACGTATGCTCGTGGAATGTGGGCCAGCCTTCGATGGAACATCCCGGAGGGCTGGAGAGTGTCCGGAGAGAGCCTATACGCCCGCAGGAGCGTCCCGTACGACAATCTTGAGGCATACTACCTGGTTTACGGTATCTGGGACGCAGAAGACAATCTGATCGATTGGGACACCACTGTCCTGGCTGCGGAAGCATGGGGGTTCAAGATGGTTCCTCTACTGTATCGCGGCCCCAGCTTCATTGACGCCATGGAGGCGTGGGAGACTGTTTGTGATCCAGAAACATCAGAAGGTTTCGTAATACGAAATGCAAAGATGATTCGTGCAGGCACTCTGGCTATGTACTCCGAGCGCGCCAAATGGGTGCGACCTAACCATGTGCAGACTCGGGACGACTGGCGTCACCGAACTGATTTCGAAGTGAACGGACTGAAGAAATGACCGAAAAACTTCTGAGTCGAATGGAGTTCCATGTGCTGACTCTCGCAAAGACCAATATGCACTGTCTTGTGTCTTGGTGTTCTTTCCTGGCTGTAGATGCTCACCACATTCTCAATCGGAATCTCTGGGAAGATGGAGGCTACTACCTTAGCAATGGAGCCCCGCTCTGCGCTCGTCATCACCTGATGGCTGAGACGACCGAACTTTCTGTTCAGGAAATTCGTGAATATCTAGAACAAAAGCCTGGAGATTACAAACTGCCAGAGGGATTCGATTACGACAAGAGTTACGACACTTGGGGCAACGAGATTATCGACGCTTTCTCCAGGATCGCTGGGCCTTTGTTCGAGAACTCAGGGTGTCAGCGTGCGTTGCAGAAAGCTGGTGTCCTTTGGCAGGTACAGGCTTCTGATACAGGTGACTAATCCCGCACGCTGCGCAGTCATATCCGGCTGCAAATAGGATCATGCCGAAGGGAGACTTCACAGCCTGTACGATGACCGCCATCTGGTCTGGTTCTCCACAGGAGTCACACTTCTCTGGAAGCTCTTCTCCTGTGTTTGCTACTCCTGGCATGTTGACTTTCCTGTCTGGTTCCGGTAGGCTGTGCCCATGTTGACTTTCATCCTACTCGCTGTTGTTGTTGTCGGGTCTGTGGCTCTCATTCTACACAGTACTCTGTCCTGGAAGGGCTGGCCGGAAATTACTGTGCCTCTTGCAGTAATTTTTGGTTTGGGGTTCGGGAGTCTCTTGTCTTTTGTCATTCCTCTTGGGATCGTGCAGTCTCATCCTAACCAGCACAAGGAAGAAACCTTCAAGTTGGCTGCTCTAGGAAATGATTCTTCTATTTCCGGCGACTTCTTCCTGGGTTCTGGCACCGTCAACGGATATCAGGTATATACCTATATCACCGAAGATGCAGAAGGTGGGTACCATCTTCATCAGGTTCGGGCTGACAACATCACTGTCTACCAAGATGCCGAAGAGGGTGCCGCTACCTACGTCAAGGACTACAAGCGAGGTGTGGACACTGCACTCTACCCTTGGCCGGGAGGGTGGGACAACACAAAGTCAGCATTCCACGTACCGCCTGGCTCTGTGGATAACCAATACAACGTGAATGTGAGCGGTAAGTGATCATCGAAGCAGTCTGGGCATTCTTCCTAGTCCTCAGCATCATTGCACCAGTTGTGGCCATCATCCTTGGTGTGCTGGTGTCGGAGGAGCGAATCAAGAAAGAACCGCTCATCGCAGTGGCGGTCAGCTTTCCGTTCTTGGTGGCCATCACCGTCTACTTTGGTTCTATGCCCTGGCATATCGCCCAATAAGAGAGGCCCTGCGAACAGGGCCTCTCTGGTTAGTGCGAAATCTTGTAATACTTCTTGTCCAGCGTGGACTCTTTGACCTTGATATGCCGTCCTACGGCCTTAGGGTTGCGTTCGTTGGTTAGCTCCACGGCGCGGTAGATCGGCTGGCTAGAGGCCCGCTTGATCCCGCCGAAGAGGCTCTTTTTGAACGTCTGTGGGATGAGAGGAACTTCTACACCATCCTGCTTGATACGCCAGAAATCGAGAATGCGAATCGTACGATTGAGAGTGCGTACGTCACGGTCGAGGTACACTTCTCCGATGTAGTGGTTTGATACGAAGGTTCCGTCAGCCATTATTCACTTGCCTTTCGAACAAGCTTAGGCTCGTCCTCGTCGGTCCACGCTACCTTGTCAGCCAGGGTAGCTGCCGAGCGGATGCGGGTCGAGAGGTCAAGTGCGTCTACCACTGTGAGTAGAACAGAACGTCCTTCGATTTCTACCTCTACCTGGTCAGGCCAAGCCCAAACTCCTGCTACAGGCTGCTCAATTGTCTTAGTGATTGAGAAGTCGTTGTCAATCTCTGCTGTCTCTGCCATTTTGGCTCTTTCTTTCTCTATGCGTTCTCTTACGTACGAAGACAGCATACTCGGATCGAAGTCATAAATCTTGTTTATGCGAGCCTTAGAGGCAGCGACTACCTCTTGGAACCACGGATGGTCCGCCATGTCCGTGCTGATCTTGAGTACGCCGTCCTCGTCATACCACTTGACGCCGTTCGGAGTATCTACTCTGGTGAGTTCATTAGTCATAGCACCACAATAGCAGAAGAGACCTGTCAATTTGACAGGTCCCCTCGTCCTCAGATGTCTGCCAATAGGTACCCTTGCGGGCGAGGAGGTTGGCGGGATGACATCGTGTTGGATTATGCTATGTCGTATAGGCACTCCTAAAATAGAAAACGACCCTGAGGAAGGTCTCCTCAAAGCCGTGAATCTATTGTAACAGTAGTTTTACTTGACTAGAAGTCCCAATCAGAATCCTGAGTTTCCTCAGCCTTAGCCATTGTGTAAGTCGATCCACCGCCGCTAAAGAAGTCATGGTTCTCGCCTCCGAGGCTCAGGGCACTCATGATGGCGGGATTGACTTCCTTCTCGTCAGACGGGAACAAGCTTGAGAAGCCGAGGTTCTGGAGTGCCTTGTCTGCATTGTAGCGAAGGAACGTCTTGACCTGTTCGGTGAGTCCTAGCTCGTCGTAAAGGTCCTGAGTGTACTGCACCTCGTTGTCCATGAGGTCCAGAAGCAGTTCCGTGGCGAACATCTGATATTCGCTTTGCTCGTCCTCGCTTAGTTTGTTGAAAGCCTGCTGGAACTTGTAGCCGATGTAGAACCCGTGCACAGCCTCATCACGAACGATCAGACGGATGATGTCTGCGGAGTTCGTGAGCTTGGCGCGTGAGGACAGATAGAACGGCCAGAAGAACCCAGAATAGAACAGGAAGGACTCAAGCAACGTGGATGCGATCTTCCGCTTGAGCGGGTCAGCACCATCGTAGTACTTGAGGATAATCTCTTCCTTCTTCTGAATCTGCTTGTTCTCACGAGCCCATCGGAACAGGTCTCGAATCTCCTCCGAGGAGCAGAGGGTAGAGAAGATGTTCGAGTAAGAGCGTGCATGAACAGACTCCATGAACGCGATGTTGGTGTACACCGCCTCCTCGTGCTGCGTGACGGCATCTGGCATGAGCGAGATAGCCCCCACAGTAGCCTGCACGGTGTCAAGAGCAGTTAGTCCAGCGAAGACCTTCTTAGTGACTTCCTTCTCTTCTTGAGTCAGATTACGCCACGAAGCTAGATCATTACTGACTGCAATCTTCTCAGGAAGCCAGAAATTACCAGTCAACTGGTTCCAGACTTGGAGGTCCAGCGGGTCTTCAATTTCGTTCCAGTTGATTGGGTTGATAAATCTCGTCATGGTCCCCACTATAGCTGACACGACACGCAGTTGTCCAAGTCAGTTCCAGAAATTGCATCCTGCTTGACTCGGGTGTAGTAGACAGTCTTGAGGCCCTTGCGCCAGGCGTACATGTGCGCCTTGGTGATGTCTCGGGTGGTGGCGTCAGCCTTGATAAAGAGCGTGCAGGAAAGTCCCTGGTCAACATGCTCTGTGGCGGCTGCGTACACGTCTACAAGGGCCTCAGGGCCGATGAGATAGGCGTCCTGGTAGAACTCACGGTTCGTCTCGTCCATGCCGTAGGCAGGGTAGTAGACACGACCAGTCTTGCCTTCCTTTCGAATCTCGATCTGTGCCGAAATTGGGTGGATGGAGGCAGTGGAGTGATTGATATAGCTGATCGATCCAGTCGGAGGAACAGCCTGCAAGTATCCGTTGTAGAGACCAATCTCCATGACGCTATCCTTCAATACAGCCCAAGACTCTGGTCCAGGTACAACAATCCCGTACTTCTTGAAAAGAGTGGCAGCTACCGATCCTGCAACCGGACGATAATCGTTGATCAGATACTTATCGAAGTACTCGCCTGTTGCGTACTTGCTGGTTTCGAATCCCTCGAAAGTTTCTCCACGTTCCTTAGCAATCCAATTGGACGCAGCCAAGGCATGGAACGTAACTGTGGAGAAATAGGCCGACACAAATTCGATGCTGTCAGGCGATCCATACATGATGCGCTCAGAGCCCAAGAAGCCGTGCAAGTTCATCTGACCCAGACCAATGGCGTGGGTCTTTGCGTTGCCATTTGCGATGGATGGCACAGCACCGATGTTGGACAGGTCTGAGACGGCTGTGAGCGCCCGTACAGCGGCGTTTACAGTCTTACCTAGGTCTCCACCCTTCATAGCCAGAGCGATGTTCATAGAGCCCAGGTTGCAGGAAATGTCCCGGCCCACCTGATCGTAGGAGCCATCCTCATTGAACGTGGAGGCCGTGTTGACCTGGAGAATCTCGGAGCAAAGGTTGGACATGTTGATCCGACCTTCGAGATTTGAGGCTCGGTTAGCGGTGTCCTCGAAGAGCAAGTATGGATAACCAGACTCTACAGAAAGTTCTGCGATTGTCTGGAAGAACTTACGAGCCTTGATCTTGGTCTTGCGGATACGAGAATCGTCCACCCAAGCTCTGTAGTTCTCAGACACGGACTGATCAGCCATTGGCTTGCCGGTCACACGCTCGACATCGTATGGTGAGAACAGGTACATGTCTTCGTCATTCTTGGCAAGCTCGAAAGTGATGTCAGGAACAACGACACCCAGCGAGAGAGTCTTGACTCGAATCTTCTCGTCTGCATTCTCACGCTTTGTATCCAAGAAGCTCATGATGTCTGGGTGGTGGGCGTGGAGGTACACAGCGCCAGCCCCAGGACGAGCACCCAACTGGTTGGAGTACGAGAAGCCATCTTCGAGGAGCTTCATGATCGGCAAGATACCGCTGCTCTGTCCTTCGATCTTCTTGATCGGTGCACCAGCCTCGCGGAGGTTGGTGAGGTTGAAAGCCACTCCTCCACCGCGCTTGCTCATCTGCAAAGTCGCGTTGATGATATTGGAAATGGATTCCATGTTGTCTTCGGTGCGTACCAAGAAGCAGGAAACGAGTTCGCCGCGCTGAGCCTTAGCTGCGTTCAGGAACGTAGGAGTGGCAGGCTGATAACGGCCCGAAATCATTTCTTCGGCAATCTCGTACGCAACAGAAATGTCACCACGTCCGAGGTAGAGGGCGGTAGCAGCTACGCGATCCTCAAAGCGCTCTAGATAGCGCTTGCCGTCAAAGGTCTTGAGTGTGTAGGCGGTGTAGTACTTGAATGCACCATAGAAAGTCGGGAAACGGAACTTCTTGTCATAGACGAACTTGTAGAGGTCCTTGATTGCCTGGAAGTCGTCGTACTGATCGAAGGTCTCACGCTCGTAGTACTCGTTTTCAAACAAGAACTCAAGCTTTTCTTTGAGCGAGTGGAAGAACACCGTGTTCGGGTTGACGTGATTGAGGAAGTACTGCCGTGCGGCATCCACGTCCTTGTCCAACTGGAGAGTCTGCTTCTCCTTGTCCGCGTAGAAGTAGCTCATCGCATTGAGAGCGTAATAGTCGGGATTTTCTGCCGGTGCGGAGAGAGTCCGTACGTCCTGAGTGTCATCCACGAGTGTCATAGTGTTCCATTTCTTCAAGAGAGGCCAGTATGTACTGAACCGCTAGTTTGTCATCATCTGTCCCGAGCAATTCGAGACGATAGTAAAGAGGGACCATGCATTTGTCAGCAATAATCTCGCCAGCCAAGCAGTAGGTCGATCCAAAATTTGTGTTGCCCGTGGCAACCACACCTCGGATCAAGGCTCGGTTTGAAGGGTCATTCAGAAAGGTGATGACTTGCTTCGGTACAGCAGCTTCTCCGTGTCCGCCACCGTAGGTCGGGACAATCAGAAGATAGGGCTCAGAGACAGAGAGAGCCGGGTCTCCGGAACGCACCGGGATGCGCTGTGCCGGAGTGCCCAGCTTCTCTACGAATCTCTTTGTGTTCTCGGAGACGTTTGAAAAGTAAACGACATCCATAGAACTTAGGCTACCAGAGCAGCGATTCTTTCTGCACGGTATCCGGACCAGTTTTCTCCAGTTTCGTTGACAATCACAACTGGTGCAGCCATGTGTCCGAGAGAAACGGCACGCTCGTAAGCTGCCTCGTCCTGTGTTACGTCCTGCTTTGTGTAGTCAATGCCATTCTGCTTGAGCGCGCGTTCTGTGGCGAAGCAAGCGGAGCAATTCGGCTTTGAGAGAAGAGTGACAGTCATGAATTTTCCTTTTCCTCTTGCTGAGTGACGTGCTCGCACCCATCAATTACACAGAACATATCACATGGAATGATCTGTGTCAGGGGGCCGTCAGAAGGCACGAGGATTTCCTTTCGAGAGAAGAGCCCTAGAGACAAAAAGACAGACCTTAGGCGCACATAAAGAGCGCCCGGTCTGTCACGTAACGGGCTAGCTTATTGGGTTTTTCAACTGAAAATGTTGTTCCTCTAGTGTAGCTCAAGAGAGGTCTTGCCAGGCTATTTCACCTTGGTAAGTTAGAGAAAAATGGCTCGCTAGTATTAGATAATTTATGGACCAGCCAAACGCCAACTTTATCAAACGCCAAGATCAAACGCCTGTTTCTGGCAAACAAAAAGGACCCTGCCCAGTCGTGAGAGACGGGCAGGGTCCAGCTTGAAAGTGCTTTAGCCCTTGTAAGCGGCCTTGGCGAAGGTTACCTGAGCAGGAGTTGCCGAGACAGAAGCAACGACTGGGATGGCGGTGTTTGGAACGATGTAGGTCAAGATTGCAGCTACAACGCCCAGGCCAACAGCACTCCAGGTAGAAGCCGTCACGTCACCGAAGTTGAATACTCCAGAGAGTGCGGTAGCAGCAGCGGTGAGGGCTGCTGTGGCAATACCGATGATTGCCTTGGTGTACTTGCCAGCCCCTGCGGACTCGTTAGGCACGATGTAAACCAGCACGGCTCCCGCGATTGCGATTGCGATGTTGATGTACTCAACAGGGGTGATATGACCATCGGTGAGTGCAGCAACAAATACAGCCACACCGGCTCCGATAGTCATGATGATGGACTTAGCATAAGCACTAATGTTCATTGTCTTCTTTTCCTTTGGTTAGTTCATCGAGCCGGTGATAGCTGCGATGATTGCAGTAATCGTGCCGATAAGGGCGGTGAGTGCTGCGATGATCCAGGACTTTGATCCTGGGGATGGTGGAGTAACAACTGGAGGCGTGACAACCGGTGGAGGAGTCACGACTGGTGGAGTTGTTACAACAGTTCCAGTAGCAAACAAGTCAGCAACGCTGAGCTTGGACCAACTACCGTCAACTGGCTTGTAGCCTCCGACTGTCTGAAGACTGGAGAACTGGTGAACAGTCCAACCAGCTACACCCGGCTCCTGCTGAGGGTGCCGATCAGTTGGGTTGACGCCATATTCAGCAATCCACAGAACTACGCCCAACGCCGTGGTCTTTGGCCACGTAGTGGACTTGTATTCGGAAGTATTAGTATAGTGCCAAAGACGACTAAATGGGATTCCCGTCAAATCATGCACCTTTTGCATGAAAGCAGACACCTGATCATCGTTCCAGAATGCTGTGTTGACGTTCTGATCACCCTTCGGTCCCTTGCTGAATAGCTCGTTGTCTAGAGACAGAATGTCGTGGTTGACATCAAAAGCATGCAGGTTGTTGACGAAGAATGTAGCTTCTGCTGCCGGGTCTCCAACGCCGGTCACATAGTAGTGACCAACCTTGAGACCAGCAGCGCGAGCGGCATCCACCTGAGCAGCGTAGGTACTTGAAACGTACTGCTTCGAGGTGTTGTGGCCCCCTGCCTTTACGATGACAAACTGAACACCATCCTTCGCAGCAGCAGCAAGATCAATGTTGGCCTGGTCTGGTCCGATGTCAATTCCAAACGTAGTTGGAGTGATTACTGGAACAGGGGTGATGGTGGACGATAGGTCCTTCAAACCTGTGGTGTCTTGAGAAGTAAATCCTCCAGACCAGTACCAAGAAGTTCCATCGAAGAACCAGACATCATTTGCTGATACGGACTGTCCATGGGCAAATCCGGTCATGGTAATCGCTGTGCCTGCTGGAGCAGACCCAATCGTGGCCTTCTGAGTCGAAGGATCACTGCGCTTGTTGACAGATGCAGCACCAACGGTACGTACTGTAGATACTGGAGGGACAACAACTGGATTCAAGTCTGCAAGGTCATGAGTGCCGGTGTCAGTGAAGCCCCCGGACCAGAACCAATTGCCCGAGGTGCCCTTGAACCAGACATTATTACCAGAAACAGCTTCTCCATGAATCCATCCGACAAAGTTTCCGATAGTTCCTGGAGCGAGTGCAGCACCAGCTTCAGCAGACTGAGAGGTAGGATCAGTGCGGCGCTTGACAGGAAGAGTTGCTAGAACCTGACGCTGATCACCGCTCAGCGGCACATTCCATGCGGTCACAGGGATTGCCTGGTTGGCACCATTCCGGTAAGACCATCCAGCGTACGTAGCCGGGTAGCTCGTTACGTGAGAAACCTTGAGGTGCGTGGCCCAGGTCTCTACGGTGTCGCCCTTAGCTGTGGCGTAGGCCACAAAGCCATTTCCTAGGGAAAGACCTACGTGGTCATACACTCCGACAATCCAGTAGTGAAGTGCACCTGGTGGGGCTGCATTGGCATCCTTGGAAACGATGGTAGAAGCGAGACGGGCTGCCTTGGCCGAGCCGTATGTAACAGCAGGGGTTCCCGCAGAAACGTCAATAGCGTTCCAAATGAACGCTTGGCATAGCTGATCCCAGTCGCGCCCAGGGCGTGCAGCGTTGATGGCATCACGAAGCTGATGAGGGGTCATAGTCATGGCTATTGACCCCCATTTTCAGAGTGTCCATCGCCCTCAGGCGGGACAGGAGTTGGGGTCTTCTTTGGAGCAGACATGTGCCCTCCGAGCAGTAGAAAAATGTCTTTACAACAACAAATTCTACCCGCTTGGAGGGCACATGATTAGAGAGCAGACCTCATTGTGGTCTACTTTCCGCAGTAAAGCTATGTAGTTACGCGCTCACATCGAGCCGGTTGGTGCTGAGCTTCCAACGCTCATCGATCACGAGGGTAGCGGTTTCCCGGAGCTTATCCTCGAAAGAATTGAAGTGATGAGAGCAGAACATCAGGTCACCTGACTCTAGGACAACACCTACGTATGCCTGTGAGCCACAGAGGTCACAACGGTCGGACACAACCAACGTGTCTGTCTTCTCCGGTGCAGCCTCGATTGTTTGATCTTCGGGAGCCGGAGCTTCCAGTACAGTCTCGTTCATGTGTCCAATCCTACTGGTAGAGTGGTCCTGTGTCTACTACTCCTACTATAACAACTTCGTACGGAGCTACCCCGCAAGTAGTTCTTCGATACCCAGATGCGAAGGACCCTAAGTGGAGTGCATTCAATCCTTCTATTTCCAAGGCACCAGACGGTACTTTAGGGATGTTGATTCGATCTTCGAACTACTACATCGAACCAGATACAGGCATCACAAGTGTATTGAGTGGTGGCACGATCAAGACTCGAACTTGGTACTGCATTGTAGACCCGAACGACTTATCTCTGCATGATCTACGAGAAATCAGCTTTTCTTACCCCTCAAACATGATCATGACCAGAGGTGTAGAAGATGCTCGACTCTTTTGGCGTGACGATTCTTGGTATTTCACAGCAGTCATGTTTGAGCCTCCTGCGATCAAGTATGCACGTCTCTGTCTGTTCAAGCTGGACACCGAGACCAACGTTGCCACGTTCGTCAAGCTGTATCCAGGGCCAAAAGAGGACCGCAGCGAAAAGAACTGGATGGCTCCAGATGTAGCTACAGCTAAATTCGACTACATCTACTCGAACACTCAGACCTATAAGGACGATGAAGTCCATGGCACGTATACCGACATGGAAATTTCCATCGACAAGTCAAAATATCTCTCCAGCTTGCGAGGAGGGTCCTGCTTAGTTCTCCAGGAGGACGGCACGTACTTGGCGGTGGTACATGATGTTGAAGTCAGAATCAAGCGTGAGTATGACCCTCGCAGCTTCGGATTCCACAATATTCATCACAGAAACTACCAGCATTACTTTGCCAGATACTCGTCTGATGGAGAGTTAATAGCCCTCTCACCAGCATTTTTGTTCAAGACTCCTGGGATCGAGTACGGCTCCGGGATGGTGGAGATTGGAACGGACCTCATCGTTAGTTTCGGCGCAAAAGATGTCTTCTGCTGCCTAATAAAACTGGATAAGAAGCGAGTTGTAGACTCCCTCCAGCCAATAGGGGGTTGACCTTGTAGGTGATCTGACATACAGTGGTGACTCTAAGCACCACGAAAGGACCACCGTGTCAGAGTCAAATGACTTCCCTAATGATGATTATCCAAGCTTTTCTGGCGAGGGAGACCGCGCCTGCCTATCTGTTGACGATCCTGAACTGTTTATGGGGGAAGTCAACTTCCCTCGTAGTCTCAAGGCTCGACTTCTAGTTGAAGAAGCCAAAAAGGTCTGCAACTCTTGCTCATACCAGCAAGATTGCGCTATCTACGCCCTCCGACACATTGGAGACCCTCTCGTCAGAGGCGTTTGGGGTGGCCTGAGTGAAGAAGATCGTAGAGTCAAGGCTCGGGCACGGATTCGTACCCCTGTCAGTCTCTACACCCGCTAGGTGCGACTCTTCCGGTACAGATTTACGCGAGAAACACCGTAGTACAGCGGATTTGCACTCGACAAGCCCATCATCGTAGCAATCCGAGCGAGACTATAGCCCTCCTCGTGAGCTTTGTGGAGCGCCTCATGGTAGTTGAGTGTGCTCAGCGCTTTTTCGTGCTGAATGTGCTCCACTATCTTGGTGTACTCGTCGTCAGAGAAGTGTGGACGCTTACGTCCAGAAGAAGCCGGAAGATCGGCAGTGGTTACACGACGACGAAGACCGGGATAGGCCACGTTGAGGGCCTTAGCCAGGTCCAGAAGCGAACCATGCTTCTCCTCGTAGAACTCCACGAGAAGGCGCGTGTATTCGCGGCTCGCGTTGTGCTGTGGGGACACAGTGTCGCGCGATCCGTACGCCTTCTTAGCGAGGTCCAGGAGGGGGAGAATCTTCTCCACGTATTCCTGGACCAGCGCGGCATTGGTAGCCATGTGGGAGTCCTTTCGGGGGTTGCGTTCCCTAGTATGGCATGGTGAGTTATATCATGCAAGCCCTGCTGGACATTTCTTTCAAACTGAGTTAGGATCGACCACATGTACGAGTTCATCCGCGTCTACGACCACTTGATAGGGGATAGTCGCGTTGTCGTATCCGCTACATGGGGATGGGCGCAGCCTGAGGGTATGGCAGCTACATACTGGGTGAGCAAGATCGAGAACAGCCTACCGCACGTCATTGGTACTATGAGCTTCCCCCTGGGAGCCACGACACCGGAGTCCGTGTGGCGAGAAATCGATGGAAAAGTCTCTATCGTAGCTGAAGCTCTCAACAACTTATATAATGGTGTTGGTTCACCGCGTACCGTGCGCAGTACCGACAACATGCTGCACGTAGCTCAGCATCTGAAGGCGTACCAGCAAAAAGATGCGTTTAGTTACCTCACTGATGTGGAACGAACTGCTGCTCTCTACACGCTATTCATAGGGTTCGGCCTCTCTGACTATGCCAAGCGAATCGCTGAAGTCGAGAATATCAAGCTCCGGACCATCACAGACCGTCTCTACAGAGCCCGCAAGCAGAACATTATTTGACCCCCAAACAGGGGTGTTGCGAAGATTCTCAGCTTCCGCTAGGGTAGAGCTTATGAACATTCGTAGATTCATTGCTGGCCTCACGGTCGCATCCGTTGTGGGCCTCGGCCTCTCGGTTGCCGGTGTGGCGCTCTCAGCAAGCGCGCATGATGCAGAACTTACTGCATCCGTACAGTGTCAGCCCGATGGGTCGGCTACTGTTACCTACACGCTCACGAACGACTACAACCTGGTCGAGACGGTCATTGCATCGTCCAACCCGACCGTAGCGCCCGTGAACTCCACAGTTCCTGCCACTGGTGGCGGAGCCAATACCTCCAAGACCTTCATCGAGACGGTCGCGGCTCCTGCCGCCAACAAGACCGGCTCGCTGACCACTCATTCGCAGTGGTCGGATGGATGGCCGAGTGCAACGGGTCAGGAGCGTTCTGCTACCTACAAGGTGCCCTCTACCTGTGTGGTCCCGTTGGTTGCTGTTGTCAGCGTGACTCAGGTGGCACCTTCGTGCTCCACCGCGTCCACCTACACTGACGCCAACTTCACGGCGGTCAACGCAACCTGGACAGACGCCATCGACAACTCGGTCGGCACTCACACTCGCCACGCGACTGCGGTCAACGCGACCTTCGCGGGAGGCGGAACCACGTCCTCTGTGAACTACACGGTCAGCCCAGCCACTCAGAACTCCAGTCTCGACTGCAACCCTCCGGTTGCCTGTGTCGTGAACACGGCGCTCCCGGGTCTGGGTGACGCAGGTTCCAACGAGTCCGGAGACCTTCTTCCGACTCAGGGACAGCATGGTCTGCTCTTCAAGGGTCCGACCGCTCCTGGCCAGGCCATGGACACCTACGGTCGTGTACTCGCGGGCAACGCTCAGGGAATCACAAACATGTCTGTGACGTTCGCTGACGGCTCCGCTGGCTACCCGGCACAGGTTGTTGAAGAAATCAGCCGAGTCCCCGGTGGATTCGCTACGCTGAGCACCAACTTTGACGCCTCGGAGGCTCACGGAACCATCAACCTGCTGACGTGGGGCAAGTGGTACACGAGCAAGATCGCATCGGGTCCTGGTTCGCTCGCTTGGGTGAGCACGGGTAACACGGAGACCTACGCACAGTTGGTCGCCAACTTCCCGAACAACACCTTGCTCTCGACCCCGAGCTTGCACTTGCAGACGAACGCTACGGCGGATTCGTTCTCCACTGTGACCGAACTCGATAGCTCCTGTGTCAACAAGAGCTTCGTGCCTCCGGTTCCGGCCTCCAAGCCGGGTAGCTACACCGACAAGGTTGTCTGCTCCACCGACAACAGCGGTACGGGTACCATCACTACCCACTACACCCTGACTGCTCAGGTGTGGAGTGACACGGAGCACAAGTACGTTGACGGTGCCACCACCGCTGACCCGAACAAGCCTGACACCACTGTCGCGGCTGACCTCGGCTCGTGCCCGATTACGTTCTCCGGGTGCAAGACTCAGACCACGCTTCCTACTGCCACTGAGGTCAACCCTCAGGGCTGGGGCGATCTGCTGAACGGCACTTGGGTTCAGGGTGGTATCGATCTGAAGGCCACGTCCACCGAAGAGGCTTACGCCTACGTCGATCTGGACGCTGCGCACCAGTTCAAGTTCTCGGACATTGGTGATCTGACGACCACCGGTACCGGCGACTCGGCCATCATCATGCAGGCCACTGGCGGACAGAACATCCACCGCGAGGCGGATGGTCAGTTCTGGACGATCCACCCGGGTCTGTTCAAGGCCAGCACGTTCAACGGGTATGCATACTCGACCTACGATCCGGCTGCTGATGCAATCAGCAACCCGACAATCACTGAGGTGGCTGTCTGGGTCAACCCGGGTCACGAGTTCCTGCTGAAGAGCCAGAACTACAACTGCCAGACCCAGCCGTTCACTCACACAGCCCCTCCGGTTGTCGTGGATGTGCCCAAGCTGGCTGAGACCGGTGTTCCGATCTTGGGTGGTCTGACTCTGGCTGCAATCCTGGTTCTGCTTGGATTCGGTGCAGTTGCACTCCGTAGTCGTAAGACGACTACTAAGTAACTAGCTACAAACTCGGAGGCCCTGGCTGTTGATCAGCCGGGGCCTTCGGTGTACTCTAGACCTAGAACAACACGTCTAGGAGGAGCGAAATGGAATTTGTCCACAATGGTGAGGAATATCGCGTCGAACGCGGCATGGGCACCGAACAATGGCTCTTGCTTTGTAACGTCGATCACGGTAGAGTGGGCTGGAGACTCCTAGGGAGCTACAGCCGGAAGATCAAGTCCGGTGACATCATCAACACGATCAAGAAAGATTTGGACGAGCAAAATGGGACCGCTGAGTAGCAGCTTTTACTACGCTCCCTCCGGTGCCATCTATAAGTACAACGCTTTTGGAGATTTAGTCTTGTCCTATGATCCGGATGAGGGAGTAGAAGAAAGCGTACATGAGACGATGACCGCTCTTTCTGAGCGTAATCAGGACTTGCAAGCTCGTCTAACTAACCAAAGAATAATGGTCAAACTTCTAGCCCAAAAGCTGAGCGAAGATGGATTGTCCATTGTAAGCACTACTGATATGATTGAAGCACTAAGAGAAATTCTCGATAAAACGACATAAAGGAGGTCGGGTGATGCATTGTGACATACCTACCATTCTGGATGCGCAATCGGATCGTCCGACTTCGCGCTAAGCTCCGTAAGGGAGACCCACAAATGACAAACGACAACACGCTGCCGATCCCACCAGGTGGGCCTCAGGCAGTACAGAAGAAGCTCCAGGCCGAGAATGATGCTCTCCACGTAGAGCACAAGGTTGAGCTAATCAATGGTCCTGCAAAGGGCACTGTTCTCTCCATCCCGGATGGTGTACAGACACTTGACGTAGAGGTAGACGGAGTAAAGTATCAGTACCTTCGCTCGGCGCGAAGCGACAATACTTTCCAAATCTATGGCGGTTAAAGTCCTCGTAACGGGGAGTAGAGAGTTTCAGAACTGGGCCATGCTCAGCGAGGCTCTGGACAAAGTGTGGCTTACAGCGCCGTCCAGCGGCATGATCGTGATCCACGGTGATGCTCGCGGGGCGGACAAGCTGGCCGATCATTGGGCCGTTCAGCGTGCCAACACGTCTGTTGTGCGCGTGCCTGCGGACTGGAACAATGACGGACGTGCAGCCGGTCCTATTCGTAACGCTCGGATGCTAGAGCTTGGTCCAGACCTCGTGTTGGCTTTCTTCCAGTCTGGTGCCAAGAACATTGGAACCGCTAATATGGTGAAACTTGCACAAAATGCGGGGGTGGAAGTTGTCGTCTACTACTCTGACTAGCGGACGCGATCCGCTCAAAATTATGTTCATCTGGCTAGATGAACATGTTTGTAGCTGCTCTATTCGGCCTGCGCCCTGCTCGCACTGGACCGAGTGCTGGGAGTGTTCGCCCTGCTGCGTGTACTGCGGGGACGAACATCCGTACCCAAGACACGAGTATTGTCCTGTAAGAATGGTTGACCTCGCCATTGTTGCTCTAATAGGGTAAACTATAGCCATGTCAATCATAAAGAACGAAGACGACTTCGCAGGGTTCGCTCTGTGGAGCATGCTCACGTTCCAAGAGCAGGAAGAGTATCGAGATATCCAGTCTGAACCTTCCGAAGATGGTCAAGCTCGATTGACCCACTTAGAAGATGTCGCAAACCAACGCATCACATTCATCCGAGAAATGCAAACAATGCGTGACGGATACAGTGCTGCATTAGGTGAAGCCAGAGAGAAATACAAATGAATCAACTAAATAGTCGCCAGTTTCCAGACGTGTACAAGAAGCTCAACGTGAACATCACGGACCTCGGGTGCATCATGCTCGATCTACCTAGCTTCAAGGTCACGCCGTTCGTTCTAGGCGGAGAGGATGACCTCTTCTACGGAAAGATTCCTGAACTCAAGTACGCTCAGGGCGCGGTTTCAGAGACGAAAGCGCATGTCACCCTGTTGTTCGGGCTGATGGAATCCGGCAAGAAATGGCAAGATGAAGTTGATGCTGTTCTAGATGGTTGGAAGATCGAGTCTGTCACTATCGGTGAAATCAGTTCTTTCCCTAGCAATATCCCTGGTCAAGACTACGATTGCATTGTCGGAAAGATAGTTGTCACTCCCGAATTGCTCGAAGGGCACCAAAGACTACAACTGCTTCCGCACATTGACACTTTCCCGGACTACACGCCTCACGTAACGCTTGCATATATCAAGCGTGATGAAGAAGGTGTAAAATTAGGTGAATCAACAAAAGAAAAGTGGCTTCGATCCCTTCAACCTCTTGAGGGCGTCAATTTACCAATTTCTGGTCTGAACTACGGGGGCGAGTAGTCGTGACTATTCAAGAAAAGAATATTCACGATGACTTGATACTAGTTCAGGACACATTTGGCTCAGAATTCATATACGAAAAAACAGATGATGGTCTGGTGGCTGTTGAGTTCAGCCCCGAGGGTGATGAAGTCGCCAGATACGCTGTGAAAGTACAACTAGAAAAGCTGCTATGACATGGACCAAGTGCTTATTGGTGTCGCACTTGGCGTCAGCCTAACGCTTCTATTCCTGGCTGGTGCCGGAGTAAACCACGCCCTCGAACGGCGTGGGTTCCGTAACCGAGTCTGCTCTATCGTCAATGCAGACGATCATCGAGCAGAGGCTGCACGTCTACTCAGTCTTTCCCTCAAGACCTTTGACCCTCCGTATGAGAAGTACTTACGCAATGAGGCGTTCTATCACTTCCAGCAAGCTGACCTTCTAGAAAATGGTCCCTACAAGATTGACTTCGAGGCGTCACACCGGTAAGCTGTAGCCATGACAATCACCTTCCGTGCAAAGACCAAGGTCGGCTTCATGGTGAATGCGCTCACGCCGTTCACATTTCCTGCTGGCGAGGCTCACATCAAGGGCTTCGACACTCTCAATCTCGATAGCTATGAGTACTTCGTAGCGGACGTTCGTGGTCATGATCCTCAGGACCTGTTCTTGCTCGCTCTCTGGTCTCAGGGACTGGATGAACTGTTCGAAAGTGGGGCAAACCCCTTCGATCCGAACACCGAGTATCCGAAGCGGTATGTGATGTTGCCCTACCTTCCGGCTGCTCGTGCTGATCGTGGTGTGCCGCTCGGAGCTTCACTCTACGCTGAGTTCCTTCGAGACATCGTGGTTCCGGACAAGATCATCGTACTGGACCCTCACTCACCGATGATGCCAGAACTGCTTTCTCAGGATGATCTTCTCATTGAGTTCCCCTTCGAGCGGATTATCAAGAACGAAATTCAGGACAAGTCCTCGGACAGCAAGCCTCAGCCATATGTCGGTGTGATTGCCCCAGATAAGGGCGCGCACAACCGTGCTAAGCGTGCTGCCGATGTTATGGGTGTCCCGGTCTACACGGCAGGCAAGACTCGTGATTTCGAGACTGGCAAGCTGACCGGATTCCACATGGAGGATGAGCTTCCGCAGGAGGGCAACTTCCTGATCGTGGATGACATCTGTGACGGCGGTGGAACCTTCATCGGTCTTTCTGCTGCCATTATGGCGACCAACCCGAAGATCGGTCTGGACCTCTGGGTCACGCACGGTGTGTTCTCGGGTGGAGAGGCCCAGCAGAAGGCTTTGACTGATTCATTCGGGCAAATTCATACCACCAACTCGTACTACGTCCCTGAGAACGTTGCTGCGGGCATGGCACGGCGTCTGTTCGTCCACGACATCACCCCATACCTGTACTCTGAGGTGACGAATGTCCACGCTGGATCGTGATGCACCCAATTTGACTGACTGGTATCAGCAGTACCTGTCAGTTGGGTCGGACTACAACATCATGGCTGCATACGTCCGTAATCTTCGGCTTGCCAATGGCGGAATGAACATAACTCCTCTGTTCTTCCCACAGATGCGTCTAGAGTTGAAAATTCGTGGTTTCGACCCGGATAATCTGGACGTGAAGCTGCATCCTCTAGAAGAGTACGCCTTGCAGATGATGGGTTGTTGACGATACCTACAAACTGAAATAGGCGGTTTGTAGGATGTCACAGACTTTCGCTGATATCCGAAAATCCCTGATCAGAGCGGGTACTCTGGAGTCATGACAAACAAATTTGCACCTATCGTCCCTCTCATGGACACCGATGCTTACAAGCTCGGACACGTAATTCAGTACCCCGAGGGCACTCAATATGTTCTCGGCAACATGACCGCTCGCGGCTCTCGTGTTGAGGGTGTCACGCACACCATCAACTTCGGACTCCAGTACTTCCTCAAGTCCTGGGTCGAGAAGGCTTGGAAGCCTTTCTTCGAAGCTGACGAGGACGAGGTTGTGGTTCTCTATCAGGAGTTCATCGACTCCGTTCTGGGGCCGAACCCGATTCCGACGACCCACATCCGCGCGCTGCACAAGCTCGGCTACCTGCCGCTTCGCTTCCGTGCTCTCCCGGAGGGTGGACGTATTCCTTTGCGTGTTCCGTACTTTACGGTCGAGAACACTCACCCGGACTTCTACTGGCTGACCAACTACATCGAGACTCCGATGTCGGCGCAGATTTGGCAGGGCAGCACGTCCGCCACTACTGCTGACCGTATGCGCACGCTCTTCGATGAATGGGCCGTCAAGACGACCGGATCGACTGCCGGAGTCCAGTGGCAGGGCCACGACTTTAGCTTCCGTGGCATGGCGGGTGTCGAGGCTGCGGCTGCATCAGGTGCGGGACACCTATTGAGCTTCACCGGCTCGGACAACCTCAATGCGATCAACTTCGTGAACGATTACTACGAGGGTGCCAACGGCCTGATCCTGGGTTCTGTTGCTGCTACCGAGCACTCGGTCATGTGTGCTGGTGCTGCGGATGCTCCTCGAAATGCTCGGGGAAAGATCGATGAAATTTCGACCTACGAGCACCTTCTCGACATCTATCCGACCGGCATTCTTTCGGTGGTGTCTGACACCTACGACCTGTGGGCTGTCATCACCGATGTTCTGCCTCGTCTCAAGGGACGCATCATGGGCCGTGACGGTAAGCTCGTCATCCGTCCTGACTCGGGTGATCCGGTGGAGATTCTGACCGGTGGAAAGGTGTTCAACCACGACCACTTCGACCAGGAGCCTGCCTACAAGGGCGTCATCGAGCTTCTCTGGGATATTTTCGGAGGAACGATCAACGACCAGGGCTACAAGGTCCTGGACCCGCACATCGGTGCTATTTACGGAGACTCGATCAACTTCGAGCGTGCACAGGCGATCTTCGAGCGTCTGGAAGCCAAGGGCTTCGCCAGTACCAACGTGGTGTTCGGTATCGGGTCCTACACCTACCAGTACGTGACCCGTGACACCTACGCCACGGCAATCAAGGCCACATGGGTCCAGATTGACGGCGTTGGCAAGCCGATCTTCAAGGACCCGGTGACGGACAACGGCACCAAGAAGTCCGCTAAGGGCCGTCTCGCAGTAACCTGGGGCTTCAACCAGAACACCGGCCAGCAGGACTACATTCTGCTCGACGGGGACGCTGGGGCCAAGGTAGAGGGAACAGAAGCTGACCTCTTGACGACCGTCTGGGAAGATGGAAAGTTCGTCAAGGAATACAGCTTCGCTGAGGTCCGGGAGAACCTGCACCCCGAAGGTATGTAATTTGGAGTAGTATACTGGGAGGATCACCGAATGCCTCCAGACTTCGGTCTGGGGGCATTCCCCATATAAAGGACAACAACAAATGACAAACCCAGATTACACGCATATCCAGCTAGTCGTAGATCGCTCCGGCTCCATGAGCAATATCAAGGACGATATGAACAAGGGAATGGCTGAGTTTTTGAAGACTCAGGCAGAGGCTCCCGGCAAGCTGACAATCGGAGTGACTCGCTTCGATACAGTGATTGACCACCTGATTGAGCCAGACGGCACAATCGAGAGCTTGGACGGCATGACGCTGGTCGAGCCTCGCGGTGGCACTGCCCTCAATGACGGCATCGGAATCGCTGTCACCCACCTTGGCGAGCATCTAGCTGCAATGAAGCCAAAGGATCGTCCTGGTACGGTTATCGTCATGGTAGTCACGGACGGAGAGGAAAACTCCAGTCGTGAGTACTCAGTTCAGAGCGTAAAGGACCTGATTGAGAAGCAAAAGGACAAGTACTCTTGGGAGTTCATGTTCCTTGGAGCCAATCTTGATGCCCAGAAGACAGCAGGAGGCTACGGTATCCCTAAGTCGCATTCGATCAACTACAGCTTCTCCGGTAACGGTGCTGTCTATGCTGCAAGCGTAGCTAGCTCTGTTGCAACTCGTTCTCGTGGTGGAGACCACACTGGATTCACCCAAGAAGAGCGTGAAGGCGATACAGCTAACGCTGTGTCGTGATAGACTGACCGCCTTGACAGGTGGGCTATAAAGGGCCTGGCGTGGGTATTGACTCAGCCAGGTCCTTTTGCTATGATGGCTTGATGGACATCATCGAAAAGCTGCGCAAGCTTTACACTCGGGACGATCCGAAGAACCCCGGAACAAACAAGCTGTTCCTGGAGGGTGTCATTGTGGTGTCTCCGAAGCTTCTGGAAGAGGCTATCGCAGCCATCGAAGCTGCACGGGCACCTGTACCTCACGGTAAGCCGGAGAAGTTGCGCATCTACGTGAACCGCAAGATCACTAAGGTGGCATCTACGAACAAGATCGCTGCTCATGCTGTTCACGCAGCCCTAGAGGCTTTCGGTGTTCATCCAGGCGTAAAGGTAGTCGTGCTCGACAAGGGTCCTACCGAAATCGAGAAGATGCGCATCGCTATTCACGATGCGGGGCACACTGAGCTTGAGCCTGGTACGCTAACTGCCGGTACGAATTGGCCGGAGGATTCTCATGATTAGACGCTATATCAACTATCGACTGTGGCTAGCTAGTCGCACTCGGTTCTTCGCTGATGATCCAACCTGGGCAAAGGACTATTTACCTGCTCAGACGTACCGGGAGTTCTCTCACCACATGCGTGCTCGTTGGGCTAACGGATACAACTTGGACACCTTCAAATGAGTAAGAAGGTAGTCTATTGGGAGCCGCCTGGTGGGTGGCCGGTGGCCCCTGCCTACGGAACTAAGAGAAAGTGCAAGAATTGCGGAGACCCTATCGTGTATGTAGAGGGAATCCACATCACCGAGAGCGCCTGGTGCCATGACACAGAAGAAAATCGGTCCATAGCGTGTATTGCAGTATTTGCGGAGCCTGCTGATGAGTAAAAAAGAGAAGAAGCCATACCAGAATAAGGAATGGCGGATCGTTCCTAAAGAGTGGAACTACCTCAGTAAGGTGCATCGCTACCAAACCGAGGAGACGTTCAAGCAGGGCCAGATAGCGTTCCCTGCGGAGACCCATCGCCACGAGGTTCGAGTAGTGTTCCCGTGGGTGCCGTCTGACTTCTACGATACAGATGATAACTCATGAGTAAGCACATTTTTCAGGATTCTGAGGGCAAGTGCCTGGTGGTCACAGACGGGATTCGTATTGAAGTCGCAGATGAAATCCCAGGGTGGGCAACCTTGCACTGGTACCTCCGAGACGATCCGCGTGGGCGTCCAGACTGGAACCACTTCGGTCTACATCGTGCACCAAACAAGTTGAGTAAAAGCGATGCCTAGAGAACTGCTATTTTCCGTCACTCTCGATGACTGCCGGGTCGATACCTTTCGATCCGGAGGTCCGGGAGGTCAGAACCAGAACAAGCGGGACACAGGTGTACGCATCACTCATGTTGCCTCTGGTGCTGTAGGCGAAGCGCGCGAAGAGCGTTCTCAGCTTCAAAACAAGAAGACGGCTTTTCGCAAGATGACTGAAACGCCAGCATTCAAGTTTTGGGTCCACGAAGAGCGCCGTCGAATCGAGACCGGGAAAACTGCCGAGCAGCGAGTAACGGAATCGATGGTTCCTAAGAATTTGAAATTTGAAGTCAAAGACACAGAAGGTAGATGGGTAATCGATGAGCACTAAAATCTATGATGGCCTCCGGGCCACGGACTTCAATCCGTTTGACGTGGCGAAGAACATTCGCGCTGTCATGGAGCCAATTTTCCATGAGGAGTTCACAAATCACCTCAAGCTGGCACAATCACGGGAGGGTGAAACGTGGGGGCGAGTATTTGACCTTCCTCACACGCCTTACTACGCTAAGTGGGTTGATAAGGTAATCAAATTCAAGCCGTGGGACACTACGGACGACTTGCATGAGTTGCTTGAGCTTCTTCAACACTCCAAGGTCCACACTTTTAGTTCACTGGACTTCGGCTATGAGGTTGGACTTTTCAAGAACATAACGCCAGGCGATACTAGACCACTTATTCTTATCTATGCAGAACGCCTCAAGTACAAGTACATCGATGCTCTAAAAGAACAACATGTCGTCACAGAATACGGCTATTGGAACAACACCGACCAGCCAGACGAGTTGACGGAAGCTGAATGGAAAGAGCGAGAAAAGGCGTGGGACGCATTTGATATCCCGGCACACGCTGGACTGTTCTTCAACCATCCCTCCGCCTTCGATGTCTCTTGGTACAACCATAAACATCTGTTCTCTAAGTTAGAATAGATATGTGACCTCACAGGAACTCGCTGCTTAGTGGCCAAGGCCCAGGAGCACAAGCGCACGCCTCGTCAGCGCAGACGGTACCGTGCGCGTTCAGCTTCCTGGCTGGAGCGTAACTCTGTGCCTCATTCCCCCGGCAAGGCAGAGCCCTTCGAAGGCGGGTACATCTGTCACTACTGCGAGCGTTGGTTCAAGCGCAAGAAGATCACCAAAGACCACATTGTCCCTCGCGGGCGCGGTGGCCTAGATGAGGATTGGAACCTGACTTGGGCCTGTCGGGGCTGCAACCAAGAAAAGGGAGCAGCGTGGCCGGAGTGTCCGTGTGTCTACTGTCAGGCAGCTATTGCTATGCATAAGAAGATCAAAATAGCTCAGGGATTTGGAGTTGACCTAGCTGACGTAGCCTGATAGTCTGTCGGGATGGCTAAGAAGATCAAAGTAGGTGACACCATCTACGGGTACGCCGGAGGATACTTCGGGCGAGACTCTTATGACGACAAGATCGTCATCAAAAAGGGCAAGTGGAGTAGCACTAAGTGGATCATCTTGGCCAACATAAGCTACCCTAATCGGCTCTACTTCTTGTCTGGTGACGATGTGGATGCCATTGTTGAATACACCACCCCGGAACCTGTCTGGGATTAGGAGTAATTCGTGACTAAGACTTTCACAATCGGTCCTGCTGTCGTGCCAGACCACCTTCCTGAAACCTTCGAGGTTGAGGTCACGGTCATGTTCGGAGACGCAGACCACTACGAGACTTTCATAATGCGCCCTTTCCGAGTAGGAGACGAAGAAGCTCTTACGTCTTTGCTGAGTGTCTTCGAGCAGATAGATGAGAAATACCCTAACGGGCGTGGTGGAAGCTGGCCGAAATATGGGTTCCAAGATGTCGTTGGGTTCTATTCCTGGTTTGGCGAAGATACTGCTGAAAACGAAGCAGAGTATAAAGAGACCTACCCCGAATCGAATGTGGACTACGAAACCTTCCTTCGGCACCGAAAGCTCACAGAAGGGCACAATAGTGACTACTCGGACTGGCCTTGGGATATTGGTCCTGATGTGGAAGCTGATTTCGAACAGTACAAGATTGTCTACTACGACAAGTACTTAGTGCCGCACTCAGTGACCGTCTCATGAAGACTCCGACTATGTACGGGAATATACCTGTATACGCGAAGATCACAGTCGAGGGCCGAGAAGTTTTTTCTGTGGCTTATCCTCTTTCCGGTGAGTATAAGAAGCCTAACTGCCTAATGTGGCATGATGAAGAAGGAAAGCCCTTCTACAGCTTCATCCTGGATGTTAATTTCGTTGAGCAGTATGCGCTAGAGTATGTAGCATGACCCTTCTTCTACGCGGTGAGTATGGCTCCCGCGCCTATGGCACGAACACGGTGGACTCTGATCGAGACATCGTGGAAATTGTCGTGGAAGACCCCAAGTACATCACTGGGCTTTTTGAGCACCGCACTGAAATGGGTTCCACTGCTGAACAAGGTGAGCGGTCTACACGCGATGACACAGACAAGACCGTCTACGGGCTTCAGAAGTTCGCGGGGCTGGCATCGGCGGGTAATCCGTCCGTTTTGGCCACTCTATTCTTGGGTGACTACGAGTACCTGTCTCCGCTAGGACGGGACCTCCTACAGCAGCGTCACCTGTTCGTGTCGAAGTTTGCTGGTCAAAAGTTTCTTGGCTACATGCGTTCTCAGCGGATGGCTGTGACAGGCGAACGCAAGCAGCGGACCAACCGTCCAGAACTTGTTCACAAATATGGGTATGACACGAAGTTCAGTTATCACATGATTCGTCTTGGAATGTTGGGGACTGAGCTAATGACCACTGGTCAAATTGTTCTGCCCATGACTGCAAATGATGTAGAAATTCTGATGGACATCCGTCAAGGACGGTTTACCAAAGAAGAACTTCTCGAATATTCAGAGGAAGTCGAAGCTCTGCTGGTCAAGGCTATGGAGGATTCGCACCTTCCGGAGTACACGGATCGAGACGCTATCTCGGAGGTTTTGCACGGCATCTACCAGACCACTTGGTTCAACAATGCCATGAGCGAGGAAGCGGTTGAGTTTTGAGTAGCACTTCGGCTCGGAAAGTCTCCAGAGCAGGGCTGCCCTGTCACTACTGTAAGGAACGTCCAGGAATTACCTCGGACCACATCGTTCCAGTAGTGCTGGGCGGTCCTACCATGATGTGGAATCTCGTACCCTCGTGTCCGACTTGCAACGCAGATAAGAAGGACTATTGGCCCTCCTGTGACTGCGAGAAGTGCACAACAGCAGTGGCCAACTTCTTGGCCGAACCTAAGTGGGTAGAGACTGCTCGGGCAGCTATGGCTCACCGTCTAGAGACCGCGCAAATTGGTATTGACAATGTGATCAATCTCAAGCTGCCGGTCCTCTATGCTCGGAAGCAGGCTGTCCAGACTGAAATCGCAGACTTTGAGAGTTTAGTGCAGAACGTAGATAGTATTGTATAAATGGCTACAAGATCGCGTTTACAGCTACCGCCTTTTGCGCCAGGAACTTTGTGCCACTACTGCGGACAACCGGCTGACGACTGGGACCACGTAATCCCTCTCGTTCTCTATGGTCCGGATAATCAGTCCAATGTCGTGCCTTGTTGCTACAAATGCAACAACGGGAAACGGGACCGCTGGCCAGACGTAGACGGGTGTGAACATTGCATGGAAATTGTGGACGCTTACCTCCAGTTGCCTGGGCACCTGGAGTGGGCCATTGCCTATATGGAGCGTCGGACTCGTCTGTATGGAAAAGCACTAGACCGAATCAGCTTGGAACGCATGAAGAGCTTGACACCTTATACAATAGAAGCTAAGCTGGAGTCATGAGTCAGCGATTCTTCACCTCGGACCTCCACATTCGCCACGATCTAGTGGTGGGTGAGCGTGGGTTCTCTGGCGACTCTATGCATGAGGACTATGAGCTATTTCTTGCTGCCAAATGGGACTCTCGTGTGCGTGCCGGAGACCAAGTGTTCATCCTGGGTGATCTGGCCATGAACCCGAACAAGGGCGCATTCGAGTGGCTAGCTGCACGTCCGGGGCGCAAGGTCCTAATCTCCGGAAACCACGATGCAACTCACCCTCTGCACTCTACGTGGATGACTGCAACGCGCAACTGGTTGGCCTCTGGCATCTTTGAGAACATCGCGTCTCAGGGCTCGGTGAAGATCAATGGCCAGAAAGTACTAATGTCTCATTTCCCGTACAATGGTGAGGGTCAGCGAGACATGGCTGATCGACACACTGAGTGGCGTTTCCGTAACGAGGGCCTGCCCCTGCTGCACGGACACACGCACAGCAGCGAGGACCCGGCTGACGGTAACCAGCTTCACGTTGGACTGGACGCCTGGAACTTGGAGCTTGTGCACGAGTTGAGTGTGCAGGACTGGTTGGACGGTATCGAAACGAGTTTCTAGTGGATGAAGAAAAGATCAACAATCTGGTCTCACGAGACCGCACCTTCGAGGCGTGGTTTAGTGGTGACTTCTTGAGTACAACAGCAGAAGAAGATCGAGAGTGGAAGACTATGAATGACGCCAGTCGAGAATTCTTCTGGACAGTGTATGACAAAGATCGTCCGCGTCCACGTAGAAAAGCAGTTTAGCAAGCTACAGCCCCTTGACTTTAGAGCCGAGGGGCTGTAGTCTTGCGCCATGGAAAACTTCACCCTTCACATCACCAACCCCTTCTTCGCGGGGTGGCTCATCCTACTGGGCTCCTTCCTGGTCTTCGCACTCATTGCGACAATCCTCGGCATCGTCGTCTACCGCAAGAGTGGGCATGAAAAAGAAGGATTCACAGTTTATATGGTCTTCATAATCTTTGCCGCAGTCTTCGGGTCGGTTTTTGGAGGGATGGGGACTGGAGCAGCTTCTCAGAGCATCACGGATGCTGCGGTCATTCATGGGCTTCATGACGCCGGGTACTCACATGTGACATACAACCGTGACACCTTCACCGCCAGCTACCACGGTAAGTACGTTTACGGAGACATTCTCGAAAAGAACGACACCACCTTCCTCGTAGTCATCGAAAAGTAAGGACTCTCATGAACATTACCAGCCTGAACCTTCCTCTCAAGGAAATGGATGAACTGCTCCTAGCAGCAGAAATCACCGAGCGCGCAGACGAGCTTGGTTTTGGGCCGATGGTTCGAGAGGCGATCACGCTCGCTGCTTATGCTCACTCTGGGCAGAGCCGAGCCAATCGTGGTCGCCTCCCGCGTGATACCTACGTCACTCACCCTCTGCGCAACGCCCTTCGACTTCTGCGCTACGGGGTGGTGCGCGATAACATCATCATTGGTGAGATTCTTCATGACACGGTGGAGGATGCAGCAGAAAAACTGTACGAATTGATGAGAATCGTGGACTCTCCTCGTCTGGTTCCGCTTACTCCTGCTGAATATCGAGAAGCCGCTTTCCAGTACATCACTCGGCATTTTGGGGTGGCTGCCACAGCTATTGTCCATGGAATGACCAACCCGCTCCCGGACCCGGTTGCCTCTGGTATTCCAGTAAGCCGCAACCAGAAGCGGGCTGACTACCTTGCACACTTGATCGATGCAATCCGTGACCCGGAGGTGGCGGTCGGTAAAGCTTCCGATCTGGTAGACAATGGCGCTGGCCTGTACCACAACACCACGATGGTAGACGAAGCTTTCAAACACCTCGCTCGAAAGTACGCTCCTGCCCTCAAGGTCATGATCGTCCGTGTGCAGTCTCAGGATGTCATCGACATCATGACTGAGAACGGTGCGAAGAAGCTCGTCAAGAACCTTGAAGAGGGGCTTGCTCGGCTGGAGGCAGTAGTCGATGGGAGTTGAACAACTAGACGACATCGAAGATTGGGATGATCGTCTTCTCGCGCTGGGAATTTACAACCACGCGATTAGCCCTAACGGCACAAAAAAGATAATCGATGTTGTCCGGTCTAAAGGCTGGACACCACCATCTGAAGTACAAGAACTGACCTCCGAATTGCTTGACAAGACGGCCCAGGTGTCGAAGATGTATGACCGTCTACAGGAAATTCGTGGTGAAATTGCAGACCTAGAATCTGCTGCCAAGGACTATCAAAATACAGCCGAGAAAACGGTTCAGGACTATAAAAATGCAATCACAGCGCTTCAAGGTGAGTCCGACATTTTGGCCAATAAACTTAGCACTCAAACGAGCAAAGTACGCACCTTAGAGAAGGAACTAGATAAGTCTGGGTGGGTGATCAGATTCGCCAATCAGCACTTGACTCACGAACTACAGCGAATGGTAGATAGAACTGGAGTGCCGAAGATACTACTCAGTAAAGAGGTATTTCGTACTCGTCCGGTGTCTTACACCAAAGCTAAGGATCATACCGTACACCCCTTCCCCGAAAGTGGTAGGGTAGACGAGATAGAACCGCTGAAGAGGAACAATGTTCAGATACGACCCACGTAAGGCCATCGACCTGTCGCAGCCAAATCCGGCTGCTGGATTTGCTTTGCTCGGACACTATGGTCCATACCCGAGTAGACCTTGTGATGAATGTGGATCAGACTTGTTCAAAGAGATTGGGCCGTCTCGGGGGTATGCCTGTGATAATGGGCACATATTCGGAACGAAGGAAGAATGGGAGTGGGATAGTGGAAAAAAGTCTAGCGACTAAGCTTTATAGCTTGGCTCACAAGGAAGAAGACCTCGCCCAGAGCTACCGTGAATCGGGTAACCAGCATCCGGCAGAAATGCACGAGAGCTATGCCCGCGCCTATCGAGTCGCTGCTGACTTGGCCAATGATGCCCGGTGGGATACTAGTACAGATGAGATTCTGGCTATCGCTCAGCACAACTACCAGTTTGTTGCTGGGTCAGATGATCTGAGTGGTTTCATGGACGTTGCCATGGCCTACATGGACGAGGCATTGTTGCTACATAATTTTCTTATCTCACAGGGCTGGACTCCACCCGTCAAGTAGGCTAGACTAGCCACATGACAATCTTCTACGGCCTGTTCCAGGGCGAGTTTCATGGAGACGAGTCTGCCATTTTGCTGGGGGTGTTCTCCAGTCAGTCAAACGCGGCCTCGTTCATCGACACTGAGTTGAGCCCTGCCCACACCGAACTCAAGCGTCAGGCAAACTACATCAAGCAGGCGCGCGATCATGGGGACCTCACTCAGGAGATTCCTGACGTTCCAGACTTCTACTGGGACATCCGTCCGGTTGCGCTGGACCCTCGTGGGCTGGAGGAACTACTGTGAATATTCGCTGTCTTTTCGGGCACAAGTGGGGTAAGTGGACCCTCACTGACACCATTCGTTTCTACAGTGGGTACTCTGATCCTGCCGGGTATCCCATCAAGATCGTTGCTCACTACACCGCTACATGCGAAAAGTGTGGCACGCTCGGGCATAAGAAGGTGACGATGTGAAGATCGGAATTCTAGGCGATACTCACGGGAACGGCAACTGGACGGTGTTCGCGTTGTGGTGCTTCTACAAGGCAGGAATCACGAAGGTGATTCAGGTCGGTGACTTCGGCATCTACAAGCAGTCTGCCAAGTTTCTCAAGCGCGTCAATGCCACAGCGGAGCTTACGGGTATTGAGGTCTACGTTGTGCCGGGTAACCACGAGAATTGGGACTACATTGCGGAGCGTCTGGCCCTCGGAGTAAATGACGAGGGTTGGGGCAATCTTCGCACCGGTAACTTGTTCCTGGCTCCTCGCGTACATTCGTGGGAGTGGGACGGCGTAAAGTTTGGTTCGCTGTCTGGCGCGCCCTCTGTGGACCGTGCTTGGCGTACCGCTGACCAGCGTCAGCTTCCCAACCCGAATCGGGTTCCTGGCTACTACGATTTGCTCTGGTATCCGGAGGAAATGCCGACTTGGGAGCATGTGGAAGAGTTCTCGAAGCTTGGCCATTTGGATGTCATGGTCGCCCATGATGCTCCGAACGGTGTTCAGACTATCGACAACCGTATTGCCCACAATCCTCACGGGTTTACAGTTGCGGATATTCTCTACGCAGAGGATGGTCGCAATCGTATGACGCACGCTTGGAAGGCTGCAACGCCTGACACGTTCATTCATGGGCACTACCACTTTGCAGTGAATGAGACTATCCGGCTTCCTTCGGTTGATGGACAAGAGCCTGGGTGGAGCACCATAGTAGGACTGGCCTGTGACGGAGCTAACTACAGCTTCGGGCACTTCGACACCGAAACAGGTGAAACATTCCTTTGGGACAACTTGAAGGATCGCGCAAAATATCGAGAGCAGACAGGTCAGGTGGCTGGCTTTGTTGCTGAAAGATGACCTGAAGTGGGTGCTAGCTTTAGCACTACTGGGCATTGAATTGGCAATCGAAGCCTGCCTCCTGGCCTACGGATTTGGAGTAAGTTTTGGCTACTCGTAATTATTCACGACCGACATTTGATTCTGTTCGAGCAGAGCAGCGTCAAATTGATGCAGAGATTGTGAGAGAGTTCTTCTCTCGCGTACCTGAGGACACCGTTCTTGGGATGCTGGCAGAAGAGCTTGTTGAGAGCCTTCTGACTGGTGAGGCAGTTAGAGAGGTAGAAGAACAATGATTTTCTGGATCACTATCGGACTGATGGCAGTGGCTATCGTGGTGATGGCCCTTGTCGGAGCCAGTGACTACGAGGTAGCTGTGGGAATTGGATACGGCGTGTTGATAGCCTTTCTGGTGGCCCTCTTCGGAGGAATAACGGCTGTCAGTGTTGTGTCTACTTCGTACAACCACTCTCGGGTAACTGAATCTCATGAACTAGAAAAGTATGACGATGGGTCCTACTTACACCTGACGTGGATAGGCAGTATCGAGTACTTGAGCTTCCAAGAAAAGATCGGTGGACAGGTTCTCGCTATGACCGGAGAATACGACACATACACGGTGAATACAAAAGATTCCGGACTTCCGCGTCTCTCTAGTGTTCAAAAGTATCTAGACAATGGAGCAATCTGGCCGTGGGTAGTCGAAGGGCCAACTAGCGACGTTATCTATGTCAACTCGCACGATATCAGCACGGTCAGCAAGTAGTGGGGATTCGGGACTGGTTCAGACGCCCCCAAACGGGGGACTTGCGCTCAGCCGCAGAACTGGTATACAATGATGATGTAGCTCGCTCTCAAAAGGGAGACACCGAAAGTTACACTCTTATCTTGAACAACAAGATGGAGTGGCACCAGGAAGAACAAACCTGGATGGTGGATGCCAACGTTCTGCCGGGACAGAGAATCCTTCTCTGGACCGGACGCGGAGGCGCAATCCTGGAGTCAGCTACTGTCACTAAAAACATTAGCGGCATCACCTGGGGAATTGAATTTGATCCCCCGAAGACAAAGGACACGGAATGACTGAGAAGGTGAAACTGTACCTGGACGTTGATGGAGTAATCAACGCCTGGCATGCTGACAAAGCATGGCCGTCTAAGAACATAGGCGAAGCAACGTCTCGGAGTGGAACCTACTCCATCCACTGGGCACCCGCTATGGTGGCCGAACTGATGGCCATGGACCTGGAGCTTGTGTGGGCAACCACTTGGGAGCAGGAGGCAGCAACCTCAATCGCTCCTCTGATCGGTTGGTCTGAGGCCGAGAAGTCCCGCTGGCTGAGCCTGGAGAGTGTGCGTGAGAATGTAAAGTTCGGAATGCTCCATACTTATGGGTCAATCGCCTGGAAGAACCCTGCTGTTCGGCAGGACCAGGAGGACTCGCCCTCTCCATTCATCTGGATCGATGACGAAATGGGATTCCAGGACATGAACATGGCCCGGGATATCGGAGGACTGGCAATCTGGTCCGACCCGTACCGAGGAATTCAGCCTGATGACATCGAGAAGATGAAGCAGTATATAAAGGACCACTCCTAATGAGCAGACACTGGCAGATTATTTCCCGTAGTGAGCAAGTTTTCAAGCGGATTGAGGCCGATGCACTGGACATCGGTGCTGGGGGCACGTTGGAGTTCTACTCTGATGAGGCCCCCAGCATCGGTCCCTTCTATGCTGTGTCTCCTGAGGCATGGATTTCAGTGGCCTTGGAGTCCGAAGAGCCTGAAAAACCCAGTAAATAAGCCATTTGTGAAGATGTCAGATTGTACTGTCAGTTGACAACAAAGCAGTTTGTGGTATACAGCTAGAATCGTCAAAAACTGTAGAGAATTTCAATCTGTTCTGTCACTTGCGTTTTGATCTACCTGGCTGCTAGGATACGAGTATGAAGATTTGCGAGTGGTGGTACCACAAGATCAACCTGCACGTCCAGTGCACCCTTGTGGACGGCCACGAGGGGCTTCACGAGGCTCGATTCGGGCGTCGTTTGATCCGTTGGACTGCGGCGGTGGCGTCCCTTGACTGACGAAAACCTCGAAGAGGTCTTCCAGAGCTATTGCCATGTTCATGGTCTAAATCCTGACATGGAACTGCATACTGACACCGTAGATACCCTTTATCTGCGCCTGATCTTTATGGCCGGATATAATACTGCTAATGCAGGATTCAATGAAGAGTGGGGAATCGCCTACAAGGACAACGAAGATGGGCGTCCTGTAGACCCGATCCGGAATCCTCAGGCGGCGAAGGGTATCTTCGGTCACTACGGAATTCCGGGTGACAAATTGGTAAAAAGACGGGTATGGGATTGGGAAACAGTAGAGGAAAAGTCTGCCCCGGCTGCGGACTAGAGTTTGACGAGCTTCCAGAGGGGGCTTGTGAGGACTGCATCAAAGAGGCCGCAAATGAGGCCCTAAACATCCAGCTTTGGCGCGAGTACGAAGAGCAGTACTACCAAGACGAGCGAGACGCTGGGCGCTTGTGATAGGGTTCCGGCATGGAAAAGTACTACATACCTCGCAAGGGTGATTTGATTGAGCTTACGCACGCTAATAAGCGTGGTACAGCCTCTTTCCATTTAGAGGACCTTATCCAAGAGAATGACGGGACTATTTCTACAGTCACCGGAGAAGACGCCGTTTATGCGATAGGAGACGGTGCTTGGTCTATCACTTATGTCTGGCCATTGAGCCAGATGCCTAAGGAAAATGGCCTCTATTCCGAGATAGTAATACTACTCAAGGAAAGTCAAGAAGAGTCTCGTACTGTTTTCTATATGCTCACTGACGGTGAGTGGCGTACGCTTATGTCCGGTGGACAATGGCGACTAATGATTGAAAGTGAAGTAATCGGGTTGTCTTCTAAAAAGCTGACCCACTACATCCCAGTAGGAAGTGGTAAATAATGCGTATTCTCGTTGATATGGATGGCGTTATCGCCAACTGGAGTGCAGCTTGGGACGCTCACGCGCTGCCGTATAGCCACCTCGGGCTCCGCCAGACAAAGGATCAAAGAGACTTTGACCTATCTAAGGGCCTAGATGCTGAGGGCCGCGCTGCGGTTCAGCAGATCATGGATCATCCCCGCTTCTATCGGGACCTAGATGTCATGCCAGGCGCTGTCGAGGCTCTGCACAAGATGCTAGAACTAGGACACGATGTTAATATCTGTTCTGCTCCGTGGCTGACCAATGAGACCTGTGCCTGGGATAAGTCCGAATGGCTTCGCTTGAACTTCGGTGAGGACTGGCCTCGTCGGCTGATCTTGGCTCGTGATAAGAGCATCGTTCGTGGAGAAATTCTGATCGATGACAAGCCTAATGCACAAACTTTGCCTTCAAACCTGTATACTCCGGAGTGGACACAGATTTACTTTACTCAACCATATAATAAGGACCTTCCGGGATACCGGATAGATAGCTGGAGCGAGTGGGAATCTGTTCTGGACGGATATGAATTCGATCAGATTCACGACAAATTTCTAGTTTAGGACACACCATGACAGACGCCGGTTCATACACGGTAACCATGACGCAGACTGTCTACCAGCCAATTCGTGTGATCGGTCTTGGTGGGAAGCTGCGTTCAGGCAAGGACACAATCGCTGACTATCTCGTGAAAAAGCACGGATGGATCAAGCTAGGCATGAGTGATCCGCTCAAGGAAGCCTCTATTCGCAACAATCAGGTCATTGAAATCAAGCCTGGTGAGCCCCTCAACGTCACAGGTAAGCGCATCAAGCACCTACGTGTTTCCGAGATTATTGGCGCTGTTGGCTACGATGTTGCCAAGGAAATCGCAGATTATCGTGCGCACCTACAGAAGCTCGGGACCGAGGTTGGTCGCCAGCTACTTGGTGAGAACACTTGGGTCAAGGTCGCAGATGACATGATCTTCGAGCGTCTAGCCGATGGCTCAAACGTGGTCATCACAGGCATTCGATTCCCTAACGAATTGAATATGATCAATCGTTATGACCGTGGTGAACTCTGGTACGTAGATCGTCCAGATGAGGAAGCAGAGGGCGAAGTAGCTGCCCATGCATCTGAGACCTCTCTTATTCGAGAGGATTTCGAAGTCTTCATTGAAAATGATGGCACTCTCGAAGAGCTATACGCCAAGGTTGATAAGCTACTTCTCCAGAACAACGCACCACTAACTACCTAGGACAGTAAATGACAAACCCGCCTAAGAAAGATGGCCCGACAGATTTAGTCAGCGAATTGACTAAGGCCATGGCTAATGCTTCAAAAGCAATAGAAGACGCCTACTCCCAGGCTGCTGAGGGGATGCGTCGTACTAACAACCTCAATGCTGTTCGGACAGAGCTAGAGCGTCAGGATGCTAAGTGGGGTGTGCAGAATCACCCAAATATCAGTTCGGTTATCAAGGATAACCCTGAACTACAGGCTAAGGAACGCACCTCCTACCTCGCAGACTATGCCAATCATGCAGAGTTCTACAAGGAACTCAATGACAAGATTGTCAAAGAGGGTGAAATTGGCTGGGATACCATTCTTCTCGAAGAAGTATATGAAGCTCTAGAGCAAGATGATACGGAGAAGCTGCTGGCCGAGTTGGATCAGGTGGCGGCTGTAGCTATGGCCTACAAGGCATCGATTCAACGTCGCGCTTGACATCCCTGAGTGTCTTCTGCTAGGTTGTTCATCGGCAACCGCCACACAACAGACAGAAAGACACACAACACATGGAATTCATTCTCGCATTGGTCTTCGGACTAGTGTTTCTGGTTCTGCTCTTTGCCACCATTCTCGGTGAGTCAAAGCTAGCAACCGGACTGGGAGCGGCTGGCGCGCTTGTTGGTGCCATCATCTTCCTGATCGCATCTTTGAACTACAGCGTTGGCCCCGGTCAAGCTGTTGTTATCAAGAACTGGACTGGCTCAATCGCGGGCCACGAAAGTGCTGCTGACCTCCACGGTCGTGCACCTTGGCAAGATGTGATCTACTTCAACACCCGGAATCAGCGTGTTGTATTCGTGAATCCGAAGACCTCTACTGGCGACAATGCCGGTGGAACTGCTGACGGACGCGAAATCGCTGTAACGGACGTTGACGGAGTTACCAGCAACGTTGACATCACGGTTGTGTACAACCTCGATCCCTCTAAGATCGAAAGTATCTACACGAACTACCGTGATGAGGACAGCCTCAAGTCCACCCTGATTTACAACGACATTCGTTCAGTTGTTCGCACCGAGGCGGGAAAGCTGCACACGCTTGAGCTTCTCACCGACCGCAACAAGCTGTCGAAGGCCGTTCAGGATGAGTTGAGCAGTCGCTGGGCTGACAAGGGTGTGTTGGTCGATACTGTGGACACTCAGCAGATCGATCCACCGGACACGGTGAAGACCGCGTTCGATGAGGCACAGAAGTCTCAGATTGAGGTGCAGAAGGCCACAAACGACCTCGCTGCTGCAAAGGTCGCTGCACAACAGCGGGTTGTTCAGGCACAGGCTCAGGCTGACGCCAACAACCTCCTGACGGCGAGCCTTTCTCCTCAGGTTCTTGAGAACAAGTACCTCGACGCTCTCAAGGCTGGTACGGTCTACGTGGTTCCTGCTGGAACTACTCCGTTCATCACCGCGAAGTAGCAACTAGTTATGCAATGTGTGGCCTCAGGCGCTAAGCTTGGGGCCACACCTGTTTGAAAGGAATGCAATGCCCATCCTGGGAGAATTTCCAGTAGACGATATCACTCTCGACCTGATTCTTCACTCTTTAGATGGAGTTTATGAAGTCGATGAGGAAGGCAATCATCAGCTTG
>Ga0105238_10000422_pt1 | contig 44567 bp, 28 predicted proteins | sample KBSC34metaG_FD_81526 | JGI IMG/M metagenome (GOLD analysis project Ga0105238, IMG submission 81526) | Corn rhizosphere microbial communities from Kellogg Biological Station, Michigan, USA - KBS C3-4 metaG | ecosystem: Host-associated > Plants > Roots > Rhizosphere > Soil | place: Michigan, USA...
GATACGCTGGATTGGCCGCAGGGTGACCGGATGAAGGACACGGCTTTGCCGGCGGGTGTGCGCAGAGAGCTGTTGGAGGATGCTTTGAAAAGGATGGAAAGCAATGGCACGAGGGCAGTCGTGGTAGTATATGATGGCCGGATCATTGGTGAGCGGTATGCTACCGGCTTTAATACTAATACCCCTTTGGCCGGCTGGTCCATGACCAAGGGCGTTACCAATGCGTTGTTTGGTATCCTTGTCCGGCAAGGCAAACTGGATATCCGGCGGCCGGCTCCGATTGCGGCCTGGCAGACAGACGACAGACGCGGGATCACGATGATCGACCTGATGCATATGCGCAGCGGTCTGCGATGGTGGGAGTTTTATGGCTTGCCGGATGCCTGCACCCGTATGTTATTTGAAACAAAGGATATGGGGAATTATGCCGCGCGATCGGATTTGCGTCATTCCCCGGGAGAAGTGTTCAATTATTCCAGCGGTACGGCGAATATCCTGTCCGGGGTGATGCGTAAGGTGTTGTCCCCGGGAGAGTATTATCGCTGGCCATATGAACAGCTGTTTTATAAGATAGGGATGTATCATGCCGTCCTCGAACCCGATGCAGGAGGGACTTTCGTCGGATCTTCCTATTGTTATGCCACTGCCCGTGACTGGGCGCGATTTGGATTACTGTACCTGTATGATGGAGTATGGATGGGACAGCGGATCCTCCCGGAAGGGTGGGTAAAGTTCACGAGGTCTGGAGAGGGGTATGGCGCTTTATGGTGGCTGAATAACCGTGGCCGCTGGCCGGATGTGCCCGCGGATTGTTTTTTCTGCGAAGGTTATGAAGGACAGTATATCTGGGTGATCCCTTCCAGGAAACTGGTGGTGGTGCGGCTGGCGCTGCAGCGGGGACGGCTGCACGTAAATGAGGTGTTGAAAGATCTGCTGGCCGTCCTGCCCCGATGATGTAATATTTCCCCGTGACCGGCGACTAACCGGGCATGATCAAGCACCATCTTACCATAGCCTGGCGCAACTTTCTGAAAAATAAGCTATACTCATTGATCAACCTGCTGGGCCTGACGGCAGGCATGGCTGTCGCCATTCTCATCGGTTTGTGGATATGGGATGAGCTGTCCTGGGACAGGGGCCATGAGCATTATAACAGGCTCGCGCAAGTGATGGATGTACAGGTTATCAACGGCGAGTTGAATACCAGTGATGCCAATGTCATACCACTGGCAGATGAATTGCGCCGCAGATACCCGGATGATCTGAAACGGGTGGCTCTTTTCTATCCTCTTTTTACACATACACTTACGGTAGGAGATAAAAAATTGCCGGCGCCTGGCAGCTGGGTGCAGGCCGATCTGCCGGAGATGCTGACCCTCCATATGCTGAAAGGCCGGAGAGACGCCTTGCGTGATCCTTCCAATGTGCTGTTGACACAGTCGCTGGCCCGTAGCCTTTTTGGTGACGCCGATCCCATGGATAAGATCATCAAGCTGGATAATATGGCGACTGTGAAAGTGGGTGGTGTGTATGAAGACCTGCCTCAGAACTCTTCCTTTCATGATGCCCGGCTGCTGTTGTCCTGGGATAAGGCGCTGACGGTTATGGGTTGGTTCAAAGATGTACAAAAGGATTGGGGTATACGGTATTGGAAGATCTATGCGGAGCTTAGCGATCAGGCGGATGTTGGGAGGATGAACGCGAAGATCAGGGATATCATGAAAGAACATTCAAAGGGCGCTCGTGAGGCGATCTTCTTACATCCCATGGAGAAATGGCATTTGTACAGCACTTTTGAAAATGGGAAGGTTGCCGGCGGCCGCATCGGTATTGTACGGCTTGTAGGAGCCATCGGAGGTTTTGTTCTGCTGCTGGCGTGTATCAACTTTATGAACCTCTCCACTGCGCGCAGTGAGCGGAGGGCAAAAGAGGTGGGTATCCGTAAGGCCATCGGTTCCCTGCGACGGCAATTGATCGGGCAGTTCATCGGCGAGTCGTTGTTGACGGCTTCCCTGGCTTTTTTACTGGCCGTGGTGACTGCCTGGCTGCTGCTGCCTTTTTTCAATCTGATGACGGAGAAACAATTGACGCTGCCCGTGGAAAGTATTTTTTTCTGGGGGTGTATGGTAATGTTTACTGTGATCACGGGCCTGGTAGCGGGCAGCTATCCTGCTTTTTATCTTTCCGGTTTTCGTCCTGCAGAGGTATTAAAGGGCGGTTTGAGAAAGGGCCATTCTGCTCCCCTGGCGCGAAGGGTATTGGTAGTGGTACAGTTCGTCGTATCCGTCACCCTTATCATCGGCACTATGATGGTGCGCAGACAGATACAGTATGCCAGAGACCGTCCCGTAGGTTATACACGGGAAGGGCTGATCTCCATCACGATGAACAGCAGCGACATCTACGATATACCCATCAATATCTTACGGGATGAATTAAGACGGACAGGCATGGTGGCGGATGTGACAAAATCCACCAGCCCTGTCACCGAACTCCCTTCGACAGTGACCGACTTTGAATGGAAGGGGAAAGACCCTGGTTCGAAGCCTGAGATAGGAGCGGTAGCCACAACGTATGATTATGGCAATACCATGGGGTGGCATATGGCGCAGGGCCGTGATTTCTCCAGGACCTTTGCCACGGACACGAATGCCGTCATCCTTAATCAGTCGGCTGTAAGGCTGATGGGATTTCAGCGCCCTGTGGGTGAGATGGTTCGGATCGAAGGACGACAGCTGACCGTTATTGGAGTGGCGGATGACATGGTGATGGCTTCGCCATACAGACCTGTGGATGCCACCGTCTTTTGGCTGGCCCGTGATACGAAAGGTCTCAACTCCATGTCTGTGCGGCTGATGCCGGGAGTGCCCGTGCACAAGGCGCTGGCTGCGACGGAGGCTGTGTTCCGGCGGTTGGCGCCCGGAGGGGCTTTTGAATATAAGTTCATGGACGAAGAATATGCCCGGAAGTTCTCGGATGAAGTGCGTGTAAGCCGTATCGTGACCGTGTTTGCCTTGCTGGCGATCTTTATTTCCTGCCTGGGGCTCTTCGGTCTGGCGTCCTATGTGGCGGAGCAGCGGACAAAAGAGATCGGTATACGGAAGGTATTGGGTGCCTCCATATTCAGCATATGGAAAATGCTGACAAAAGAATTTTTTATCCTCGTGCTGCTGGCTTGTGTCATAGCCGTACCGCTGGCCTGGTATTTTCTCCATGGCTGGCTGCAGCAGTATGATTATAGAGCGGAATTGAGCTGGTGGATCTTTATAGCTGCGGCGGCAGGGTCGATAATGATCACCTTGTTAACGGTAGGGTATCAGGCTGTAAAGGCGGCTTCTATCAATCCTGTGGCTAGTTTGTACTCGGAGTAGTAAAAAATATCACTGCACTATATGCTCCCAGCTGTATGCTGCCTGAATGAGTACCCGTACTGCCGTCCATTGCCAGACCGGTGTGCCACCTGCCTGATGGAAGGGTAAGCTGTTGTGGGGTATTGCTTCCGTTAAAGGCGATCCATATTTTTTCCCAGCTGTCCTGCATGGCTGTTCCATTCAACGTGTATGCGATGGTGCCGGCGGGTGTCGATCCATCGAAGCGCAGGTTTTCCGCGATCTGGGCGCCTGTGTACATGCGAAAGGCCGGATGTTGTTTGCGGAGACGGATAAGGTTTTTTGTGTAGTTAAAGATGTCTTTATATTGATTTTTTCTGTGCCAGTCGAGCGCATTGATGCTATCCGGCGAATTGTAAGAGTTTTCAACCCCCTTTTTTGTACGGAGAAATTCCGTACCGGCATGAAGGAAAGGGATGCCCTGGGAAGTAAGCACGATGGTCAGCGCCAGCATATGCATTTGCTTACGCGTCTCTTCCGAAGCATCGGGACAGGAGAGGGCCAGCTTGTCCCACAGCGTATTATTGTCATGGCATTCGCAATAGGTGATGACCTCGTCGGGTGACCATGCATAAGGCTCCTTAGAATAGTTCACCTTATCATAAGCTATCTGGGGGTGAGGGCAGGCTGCGGCAATACCGAATTTTACAGATTCCACCGCATCGGTTTTCCCGCTGACGAAACCCCTGTCGTGGATGTCGAACACGCTGCCCTTGATACCATCCCGCAGATCATCCCCGAATACTGCGATGTTGTGCAGTTTTCTGACGTTCTTTTTCAGCGCACGGAGTGAGTCCGGCAGTGGGCTGTCACCGGCCGTCCATCCTTCACCATAAAGTAATACATCGGGGTTTGCCTGTCTTAGCGCGTCTCCTATCTGGTTCATCGTCGCAATATCGTGTACCCCCATCAGATCGAAACGGAACCCGTCGATGTGGTATTCCTTCATCCAGTATAAAACGCTTTCCAGCATAAATTTCCGCATCATGGGCCGTTCGCTGGCCGTCTCGTTGCCGCAGGCTGTGGCGTTGGACAGCCGGCCGCCGGTTGTATGGCGGTAGTAGTAGCCAGGGACGAGCTGGTTGAAAACAGAACCTTCGGTAAGGGCGGTATGGTTGTATACCACGTCCATGACCACGCATAGTCCATTGCGATGGAAGGCGGCGATCAGTTGTTTTAGCTCTTTTATTCTTTTCACCCCGTCGCCGGCATCAGTGCTGTAGGACCCCTCCGGCGCATTGTAATTCAGCGGATCATACCCCCAATTATATTGGGGGCTGTCAGGGCGGCCCTCATCCACAGAGCTGTAGTCGAAGAAGGGCAGCAGGTGGACATGGGTGATCCCCATCTCTTTGAGATGAGCAAGACCTGTGGAGAACCCTTCCGGACTATGAGTATTTTCCTCTGCCAATCCCAGGAATTTGCCTTTGTGCATGATACCGGATGAGACATCGATGCTTGCATCGCGGACATGCAGCTCGTAGATGATGGCGTCGGTGCGACGGTGGAGGATAGGGCTTTTGTCCTTTGACCATCCTGTGGGGTCAGTGGTTTTCGGGTCGAAAACCAGGGCTTTCTGTCCGTTGGTCCCTACCGCCCTGGCGTAGGGGTCGGGTACGGCATGGCTCCAGTGTCCCCCGATGTTCACCCGAAAGTTATACCAAATGCCCTGCTGGTCACCCCCGAGCCGGATAGACCAGGTGCCATTCACGCTCTTTTGCAGGGCGATAGTCTTATAAGCTGTAGTGTCACTGCATGAATGGTACAACAGCAATTGCGCAGCCGAGGCCGGTGGACTCCATATGCGGAACGAGGAAGCCGATGGGGTATAATGAAGGCCGAGGTCGTGGCCCGTATAGACAGGATAGTGATCGTACCTGGAAAGGGTAGGTGTGCCGGCGGTTAAGAGTAAGGGTAGGAGCATAAGTAAAGGGTTCATTCTCGATATGTAATTATTACACAATATAAGTGTTTGAGGTGATCCGGTCAACCGGACAGAGCCTGTATCGAAAACGGACAGTCCTACCGGCGGGTGGTGGTGTTAATGCTTTGAAGATTAGAGATTTATGAAGATGGACGTTTTTTTGGTAAATTATAGCCGGACCAAACACTACCCGATGATACGGAATTACCTTCTCACTGCCTGGCGCAACCTGAAGTCCAGCCGACTGAATGCCTTTATCAATGTGGCGGGGCTTGCGGTGGCCTTTACCGTTTGTATCCTGCTTTTTCTGATGGTGCATTTTGAATTTTCATTCGATAAATTCTTACCCAACAGCAGCAGTCTTTACATGGCCTATAACCTCAGCCATGCTCCTGACGGGGATGAAAAAGGAGAAGCTTTTGGCTATCCGGCTGCGCCCGCATTCAAAAAAGAGGTACCTGGTATTATCAGGACCACCAGCTTCATGTATGGAGGGCGGGGCATCCGTTATAAGGATAAGGAAGTGGGCAGGGACATCCTGCTCGTGAGTCCTGATTTCTTTGGCATGTTTGGTTTCCCGGTCCTCTCGGGTACCAGGTCAAATCCCCTGGCGGATGTTGGGAATGTGGTGCTTAGCCAGTCGGCAGCCACTGCTGTATTCGGCAAGGAAGACCCTGTAGGCAAGACCGTGAAGGTGAAGGCGGGCAGGGGATGGCAGGACCTGACTGTGACGGCGGTCATACAGGATGCGCCTGAGAATTCCAGTTTTCAGTTCAATATCCTTGCCCGTATAGAGCTGGCCTCGAATTATGCAGAGGATAAAAGCGAATGGAACCACCAGAATCATCCCGTATATGTGCAGCTCGCGCCCAATGCTACCCAGCAGCAGGTGGAAGCAGGGCTAAGAAACCTGGTAAAGAAAGATCATCTCGCGGATGAGGCTCATCTGAAAGCAAAGGGGTATTTGAAAGATGCCAATGGAGATATGTATGCGATAAAGCTGGCGCCCTATACTTCTCTTCATTTTGATTCGGCGCTGGGAAGAGGGGCAACGGTATCGAAAAGCTATTTATATGTACTGGTCCTCATAGCAGTGGTGGTATTGGTGATCGCCTGCTTCAATTTTGTCAACCTCAATGTGGCGCGGGCTTTTACCCGTGCGAAGGAGGTGGGGGTGCGTAAGACCATCGGCGCCGGCAGGGGCCAGATATTCTTCCAGCTATGGACAGAGAGTTTTTTATTATTTGCCATTGCGCTGGCGATTGCCGTAGGGGCAGCCATCCTGTTGTTAAAACCTTTCAATCAGCTGTTTGTGGAGCGGCTGACCATGCAGGCCTTGTTACAACCTTCCGTTATTGCGTATGTGATAGCGGGAATGCTGCTGGTGTCGTTTATGGCAGGGGGATACCCTGCATGGCTGGTGGCACGTTTCAGGACGGTAGAGGTATTAAAAGGGAAGGTCTCCGTGGGTCGTAGCGGGCTGTTGCGGAATGGTCTGATCACTTTCCAGTTCATCCTGGCCAGCCTGCTGATCTGCAGCACCATCGTCATTTACCGTCAGTTCCAGTATATGCGTAAGGCGCCTCTGGGGTTCGAGCAGGAATCCGTGATCAGCATTCCCATAAAGAACACGGAGAACTCGTTGAGATATGTCAGGGAGATGCGGCAACGACTTGCCGCTCAGCCGCAGGTGGTCAGTGTGACGGGAAGCTCGGGCAATATCGGTATAGGAGAGGATCACAGTCAGACAGCCTGGAGCATTGGATTCGATTATAATGGCAAGGCCATCGAGACCGAGATGTTCATCGTGGATTATGATTTCCTGGAAACCCTGGGAATAAAGCTGCTTGCAGGCCGTGCCTTCAGTAGAGAATACCCCGCGGATACGGCAGCCAACATCCGGAATGTCATCGTCACCGAGAGCATGGCCCGTCAGTTCCATGAAAAGAATGTGGTGGGATTGTCCTATTATTCGGACAGCGCTGCGCCCAAGTGGAATATCATAGGGCTGATACCGGACTTTCACCTGCATAGCTTACACGAAAAGATGGGGGCCATTACGCTGCAGATGGCCAAGCCGAACGCCCATAGCGCAGTAGGATATATCCTCGTGAAAGTGAGGACGGATAACCCCGTGAAGGCGATGACGCTGGTGCGTGATACCTATAAGGCGATAGAGCCGGACAATACCTTCAACGCCTCTTATCTCACTGAGAATACTTATCGCTGGTATGCCAAAGAAGAAAGGCTGTCCACCCTCTTCTGCTCGGCAGCTGTTATTGCCATCCTGCTGTCCTGTCTGGGTTTGTTCGCCATCGTGTCGCTGGTGATCGGCAAGCGTCGTAAAGAGATTGGTGTGCGTAAAGTCCTGGGGGCGTCGGTGGTGGGGATCACAGGTCTGCTGTCAAAAGAGTTCATACGGCTGGTGGCCCTGGCCTTCATTATTGCCACGCCCATCGCCTGGTATTTTTTAAGCAGGTGGCTTCAGGATTTTCCTTACCGCATCGTCATCAGCTGGTGGATATTTCCCCTGGCGGGGCTTGCCGCACTTGCCATTGCACTGGGGACGATCAGCGTGCTGACAGTGCAGGCTTCGCTGGCCAACCCTGTGAAAAGCTTACGGGCTGAGTAGGTGAAGGGGATTATAGATCTTTAATAGTGTATTGTTTATATAGTAGTTTGCCGTTGTTGCTGAATGTTGAGTACACATCAGCGCCCAGCGTCTGTGGATCCAGCTTAACGGAAGGCGGCCCTACGATCTCGAACTCATCCATGATAAAAAGTTTTCCCTGTGTTCTGCGTATCAATTCCTGCAGCAGGGGTTTATTCGGCATTGTGCTTGTCCAGCCTTTGGCAATGCGATGCCGGTCAAGGGTAGCCATGGCTGCCAGGGTAGGATCTTTCATCATGAGGATCCCTTTCTCCAGCGCCGTCCCATTGTAGCTGAGATGGTGACCGACCTTATAGAATACGGTGCGGCCCAGCAGGTCTTCCGCCCAGGGTTTACCATCCTTACCTTTTGTCATCCACTCTTCGATGAGATGCCAGCTTTCCCAGGACCCGAATTCCGCATCGCCGGGGAAAAGGAGGACCTTGCCCGAACCTGTAAATTCAATGGCCAGCACAAGGCTCGTGTTATTGATATGGCTGTTGAGCCGGAGGGCCAGCGCCCCTGCGCTGTTGAGCCAGTCATTGTCGATCTTACGCCAGTCGTTGGCGGCATCGTAATATGCATCGATGACATTGGCGCTGCTTTTGCCTACAGGGGCTGCTGCTGTCTCGGCCTGACCGGGAGAAGGCATGGGGGTGCGTGAAGGAGTGACCTTATCTGCCGGGGGTTCGTCGACATAGACACCGGCAAAAGGAAGATCATTACGGGTGAGCTCGCCCGTGAGCCCTAAAAAGGCATTGACGGACAGGTTGCTGTTGTTGAGTGCCAGACTCTTATTGTATACGTCCGTTCCCTCCTTTCCATCCTTCGAGATGGCGTCCCTGCTGGTGGGAGGACCGAGCACATGGAATGTAAGACCGGGCAGCTGCGACAATGGGAAACAATCTCCGGGGGTTAAATAGCGGATCTTTACTTTTTTCTCTTCAAGGAGCTGTTTGATCTTTCTCATGCCCGGCAGCGAAGGTTTGTCATCTCCAGGGAGATTGATCGATGACAGGGTATCCAGTCCCATGAGAAAGGCGGCGTGGTTCTCTTCCAGCGGGATCCTGTATGCATTGTGCGTCTGGTCCGCTAAAAAAGCCTGCCGGTGCTGTTGAAGGGCTTTTATGGCATTTTGCAGACCCATCTTCATCTTTTGTTGTTTTTGTTTCAGGGCAGCTGCTGCGCCCGTCGGGTCTGCGGGATCCTCCGTCCATGCAAACCAGGCTTCTTTGATGGTAAGCGTTTTGAAAATATCATAACATTTATCGAACCCGTTGACATGATCATTGTGTTCGTGGGTGATCACCAGCAGATCGATGGTCTTATTGCTCAGGCTGGCGGCGAGGTCCTGAACATAAGGTGTAAAGTCTTTTTTGTCTCCCCTGCAGCTGCCGCAATCGATCATCATGGTAAAAACCTCTTTTTTGCCGCTGTGGAATTTTATGAGGAAACAGTCGCCTGTACCGATGCAATACATGCGGATGCTGACGCCGTCGATGAGGGTGGGGGTGCTTTTTCGGGTAGTCGTTGCCATGGTTGTTGTGTTAGATCTGGTGTAAGAGAGCAAAGGGTTCGGCGAGCTTATGACAGCCGCTGCCAAAATAAGCTGTGAACTCATTTATGCCAGCGTCACCGCCCGCGTGCATGAATTTATATTGGGAGTCGAGACGCCGTCTGTTGATCGCCGGTGGCTTGCCCGGCTGCAGATTATCCATGTCGAGGATGGGCTTGCTGATGGCATACTTCAACAGCTGTGTGTCCAGGTCGAAGATCAAAGTGCATCCTCCCCGGAATTCGAATGAGTCCTCCGGTATGTCCTTCCCGTCACTATCCTTTTTTGAAAAAGGTTCGCGGGCCGGTGTATAGGGTGAGTAGACGCCATCCTTGAATTTTGCGCCGCATTTCTGCACCAGGCATATGACGACCTGGTTGAGCTGGGCGCCTGTAGGACCTACACGTGATACCAGCCGCATTTTTGTGATCTGATAAGAGGGACCATTGTATTTGCCGGAGCTTCGGATACCCATGGTACGATATCCTTCTACAAAAGCCAGACCCGTGATCCTTGCAAAGTCCATGGAGTTGGAGAACTTTACATTCAGACGGCCATGCAGTCCGACGATCTTTTTACCGGGAAGACCATAAGCGCCGCCGATGTAGGCCCTTGTGATGTCATAGATCTTCTTTCTGTCATTGACATACTTGATATCATTGCCGTAATCGCGCAGGAAATTATTGATGGCGCCCAACAGCTGTTCAGTCTCTCCGCCAACATTCAGGTCATCGTTGGATCCGGAAGAGAAGTGCTTCATCCTGCCTTGTTCATCATACCCGATGTCGAGCACCGGGTACCTGAGACTTTCCACGCTGAGGGTTTTGATACCTTCCGGATAGATCCCTCTTCTGCGAAAGGCGTCGATGAAGGCGAGACGGTAATCCCTGTCATCATCCCTGATGGCATCGGCATCCGCTGTGATGATGGCCCTCAGATAATCCCCGAAGGTAAGATCGATGGGTGGACAACAGTCCAGGGCCCTGATACACATATTCAGCACATGACCTGCAGCTTTGGAAGCTTCGCCCGCCAGCCTGTCCACAAGATCAGGATGCAGCTCGCCCTGCGGCAGGACCCCCGATCCATTGGAGGCGATACGCAGCAGGTCGGCCACCCGGCTTTTATAAATGTTGAGAAAGGCTTCGAATACCGCGGCCACAAGGATGCTGCCTCTCGCATGAGGTTCCATCACGCAGCGATAATCGTTTGGGTCCGGCTCCTTTGGTTTCCAGGTCTTTGTCGTCTCATCTATCTCGCCGATGGCATCGCGCAGGCTTCCATAATCCCCGATGGCTGTGCCAAACTCCTGCGCCAGCTGTCCAAGGAGATTCTGGGCGCCCAGGTCTCCACGGGTTTTGGCGATCTGGTGTTTCAGCACTTCCGGAAAGGTGAAATGCTGAAAGAGCGCGACAATATCGGCAAATGCTTCATGAAAGGCCAGCACATCCGGATTGGTGGCATCATTATAATAATTATGAATGCCGTCGAGGATGGCATGCGTCGTTTCATGGGCGATGATGTCATGACTGAGACAGGTGAACACCAGTGAATCGGGCATATGCAGGGTCTCATCGGCCGGAGTGGACGAAAAGTACCCAAAAAGGATTGCTTTTTTCAACGGACTGTAATAAGCATTGGCTTCCCGCATAGCATGCGGATACAGCCGGAGCTTGTCCACATAGTCCTCGTAATGACCTTCCTGTGCGATGAGCCTTGGTTCCCAGATAATCTTGCGGCCCAGGGCTTTTTCGAAATTCCGGATAGTGGTCATAGTGACTGCATAGACGAACTGCTGATGGAATTGCGGGTCGCTTTCGCTGGGATCCAGGCCATCCTGCGCCAAAATGTAGTCGTCGCAGAGGTCGACGGCTTTATAGAATTTCTTTACTGTTGGGTCATAGTCTATCACCTCGACATACTCGCCGACAGGGCCCGGATCAAGCCGTTCCCAAGGCACCTTATAGATGATGTTATTGATGGCAACCGTATCCATTTTCAGCGAGAGGCTGGGGTCGAAGGCATAACCTCTGAGCTTTCGGAAAGGAGGTTTCTTATGCGTGAATGGATGACTCATAGGTAATAATTAAGGTTAGGAAATCGAATATAGTGTATTTTTCATATATTTATCGCGCTTCAAGCCTGTTTCGATTACTGTTTCATTACCATAAACCCTTTCATATGGAAGAGCCATTGATCACCTCTTTTACGCCCTCGCATGATCCGGCTGCGGACAAGACCGACAAATTCCAACTGACCTTTGCTCCCCTGAAGACCCCTTTTGGGAAGATTGCCATGGCCTTGTCCGGTGGTGGTTTCCGTGCCGCCAGCTTTAGCATCGGAGCTATGAGCTATCTGCACAAGGTACAATACACGGGAGGCCGCAGTCTGCTGGATAATGTGGAATTCATTTCATCGGCCTCGGGAGGTACATTTCCGGGTATCCTGTATTCTGCTTATGCGAAGAAGGGTATTTCGTTTGAAAAAGTATACAAGGACATGTTGTCCTTTATGGAAGGGGAGACCCTGTTGGAGGAAGTGCTGAGGCTGCTCAACGATGACATGGCCTGGACGGGCGAGGAAAAGAACAGGAACCTGATCAATGCTTTTGCGAAAATTTATGATGCAAAGCTATTCAAGGGAGAGACTTTTGGGGTGTATTGGGAGAAGGGCGGACGAGAGATCGAGGTGTGCTTCAATGCCACTGAATTTATGCGCGGCCTATCTTTCCGCTGGCAGACCAATGGGGGACTGCTCAGGGATAAGACCTTCGATGCAGGCAAGACAGGGAATAGCTATATCTATGCAGACAAAAAAACACAGTCCCACCTGGAGACGCTGCAGCGGATAAAGCTGGGTGATATCATGGCTTCTTCCTCCTGTTTTCCCGGCGGGTTCGAACCTATCGTATACCCGGAAGATTTCAGCTATTCCACTCTTCGTGATGGAAGACAAGGGGGGAAGGGGCTTAGCAGCGACAAGCTAAAACAGGCGATGATCGTTACGGACTACGATAATGAGCCCAGGATACTGGATGGGTCGATCGGGTTGATGGATGGCGGCGTGGATGACAACCAGGGTTTGTACAGCGCCATCCTTGCAGATACACGCCGGAGGAAATCCGATGTAAACAATGGTTTTGATCTTATCATGGTGACGGATGTGGCCAGCTACTTTATGGATCCTTACCTGCCGCCCAAGCCCGAGATAAAAGGCGCCTGGCGGAAATGGAATGTAGAAGGCCTTCTAAAGGGAGCAGGTAAGGTGATGAGCCGCGCCAATAAGTGGATAAAAACTATTTTTTGGCTGGGGTTAATTATGTTGACAGGGTCTGTGGCATTGCTGGTGCAGCATGAGGAAGGTCCATGGAGGAATATAGGTTTTTTCTTTTTGTCGCCGGCTATCCTTTTGCTGCTGCTCTGGATGGCTGCACTGGTGGGTAAACGTTTTATCCCTCAGATAGGACGGCTGTCCGCCGTACTCGATGCATCGGACAAGGCAATCCTGGCTTCTTTTAAAGAGCAGCTGCCTGCCGCAGGCGTATTGTCCGATGAAGCGTTGGGTTCACTGACGAAGTATTTAAAGCAGGCCCGGTTCAGCGTGTTGGAGCAAATGTTGAAGACAAGGCTCAATTCGACATTGAGCATGGTGATGGACATCAATCTCAAACAGACGCGCCGGCTCATCTTCGACATTTTTTTCGGTAACTTCTATGGACAGGAGGTATGGGCCAACCGTCGCGCTTTCAATGTCATATATGAGCTGAGCACCTTTAATAAGGCCAGCCGGGAGAAGTCTGTCGAAAATAAATTTCCCGGTGATACGGCAGCGCAGTCGCTGTTGCTGGATGGCTGTCTCGAACTGAATGCCGTGGCTGAGGAAGCGCGTAACATGGCCACGACCTTGTGGTACGATCATATGGATGCGGCGGAGAAGAAGATGATGAAAGTGGTGGCCTGCGGGCAGTTCACCACTTGCGGGAAACTCCTGGAATATGCATTGGATCTGGAACAGACGATGAAAGAGGAAGCTGCGTTACAGGAGGGGCAACGGAGCATACAAATGTCGATGGAAGAGCGGGCGCTGTTTGATGGTATCAGGCGACAACTGGAGCGCGACTGGAATGCATTCAAAAAGAATCCTTATTTCCTGTACGAGGAGATGGATAAATAAAACAGATTTTATCTTTCCGTTAAGTTTCCTAACTTGGTGGCGGCGATGTGCCTGTTTTTTGCAATTTGCATGCTGATATGAAAAATTTGTCGCAGGCTGCTGATCTACCAAAACTGATCTCTCTCAAGGAAGGCGACCATGCTGCCTTTCTGGATGTATATAATGCATTGCACATCAAAATATTTCGCTTCTTTTTAAAGAGAGTGCTCCTGCACGACACCGCAAAAGACCTCACCCAGCAATGTTTCATAAGATTATGGCAATTCAGACAAACCTTATCGGAAGAACATTCCATGGAGAAACAGGTGTTTATCATCGCCCGTAATCTGCTGATCAATCACATAAAGAAAGAAACCACCCGGAAGAGACTGGCGCTCCAGCATATTCAAACCCTTGAAAAAGACGCAGTTCAACCTTCCTCTGTCACGCACTTCGAAGTCTCCAGCGAGGTCAGCGCCGCCATCGATACGCTGCCGCCCGTCCGCAAAAAGATCCTCATGCTCAAGGCCTTTCATGGATGCAGCAACAAGGAAATCGCCTCCCAGATGAGCATCTCCATCAAGACCGTGGAGGACCATGTCAGCAAGGCGTTCCGTCATATCCGCCAGGTCGGGGTGACCTTATCGCTCTTCCTGCTGGCATCGAACCTTTAAAAAAAATTTCCCCGCAGCAGGGGTAAGTACTCCTTTCAACTGTACATATATTATCGAAATCCTTTCATAGCCCGAATGCATGCAGAAGATAACCGATGAATTGATAGAAAAATTTTTGAATGGAAATTGCACCAAAGAGGAAGCTGCAATTGTTCTGAGCTATTTAAAGGATAACCCCGACGAGCAGTACCTGTTGAATGAATTCGAGCAGACTGACAGCGGGACGCCGCTCCCCGAGGGTTACCGGGAAGAAATGCTGGCGTTTATTACCGAGGCCACCGGCAAAGGGGAACAAGAAGTGTTGGAGGCGGATCGTAGTGTCAAGGGAGGGCGGCTCCGGCCTTTGTGGAAATGGGCTGCTGCGGCGGCGGTGGTAATCCTGATCGTCAAGGGATGGTCCTACATACAGCCTGGCAGTAAAATATCAGGCGAAAAACTGGCGGTGTATCATGCTCCGGAGGTCGCCTGGATAGAAAAATACAATCACGGGAAAAAAGAAATGTTGTTACAGCTGCCGGATAGCTCGGAGGTGAGATTGCTACCGGGAGCACGTATACGATACCGAAGAGATTTTGGAAGCGATTCCCCCAGGGATGTGCAGGTCATGGGAAAAGCATTTTTTGACGTAGCGAAGAACCTGAGAGCCCCTTTTACCGTGTATAGCGATGGATTACAGACCACGGTATTGGGTACTACTTTTGAGGTGAATGCCAATCCTTACAGCGATAAGATAAAAGTGAAACTGTATACAGGTAAAGTCCTGGTATCCCTGGAAGGCGCGCCGGATATCAGGGAACAGAAGGATTATTATCTCTCGCCGGGTCAGGAACTGGTGTTCAGCAGAAGCACGCGAAATGTAGCTATCAATGACCCTGAGCGACATACTGACGAACCTGTTGCCAAATCCCATCCCGTGAAAGTGGATACTATATCCAACTGGTATATGTTCAACAACCAGAAACTGGCTGATGTATTCGATCAATTGTCGGCCATCTACAATGTAAACATCGAATATTCCCATGAAGACATCCGCAATATGTATTTCATAGGGCGGCTTGAAAAGAGAGATTCATTACTCGAGATCATACAAGACATCGCACTGCTGAACCATTTATCCGTAACCACTCTTAACGGTAAGTATATTATTAAGAAGGGTAAGCCTTAGTCCTCCGACACATACCGACAAAACTTAAAAACGCCGTTCAACGGCGAAGGGAATCTTTTTGCTAATAATTGAAAAAACTACACGATGAGAAGAAGTCTATTGATCTTATTGGGCTTTGTGGCTCTGTCTGCGCGGGCGCAGGACAGGACGGGCAGTGTCACGGGAATTGTCCGGAATGATATGGGCGATCCATTGTTCGCGATCACAGTGCTTGCAACCAATGCCGAAACGGGAATGTCCTCCGGCACACAGACTGACTCTGCGGGTATCTTTCATTTTTCAAAACTGCCTGTGAAAGGCCGTTATAATTTTTCTTTCAGCGGCGTCGGCTTCCAGCAGCAGACGCTCACCGGATATGTCCTGAAAGCGGATGCCTCCACTTCCATCATCGTCAGGCTGAAGGGGCTGGTGGGTTCTCTGAGCGAGGTGGTGGTGGTAGGCTATGGTACGCAAAAGAAAGCCAATCTCACCGGGGCCGTCGCACAGGTGAGCGGGGATGTATTGGATAGGAGGTCCATACCCAATCTGACGCAAGGTTTGCAGGGTCTTATCCCTAACTTAAACCTGTTGCCACCGGACGGTAAACCTATCTCTTCGGCTATTTACAATATAAGGGGCGCTACATCCATCGGCCAGGGCGGCAATGCGCTGGTACTGATAGATGGTGTACAGGGTGATCCCAGTCTGCTGAATCCCAATGACGTGGCCAGTGTCACTGTGTTGAAAGATGCTGCCTCTGCAGCCATCTATGGTGCAAGAGCTGCCTTTGGCGTAGTGCTGATCACCACCAAGACGCCCACGAAAGGGAAGGCAACTATCACCTATTCTTCCAATTATTCCCTTAAGAGCCCCACCACGGTGCCGAAGATCGAATCCAACGGGTATAAATATATGCTGATGTTCGACTCCGCCTGGACGGGTTGGAATGACTATTCCCAGGTGCCCGCCGGTGTCAACAAGACACAGCCTTTCAGCCAGGCCTATCTCAACGAGTATGCCAAACGGGATGCGGACCCCAGCCTGCCGAAGGTGGATGTGGGAAGCAACGGCAACTATGTGTACTACGGCAACACCAACTGGTATGACCTGCTGTATAAGAAACACAATGCAGCCATCGATCAGAACCTGTCGATCTCCGGCAGTTCCGGCAAGGCGAGCTATTATGTGACGGGCAGGTATTATGGCCAGGACGGGATCTTCCGCTACAACTCCGACGACTACCATATGTACAACCTGACGGCGAAAGGCAATATCGAATTGCTGCCCTGGCTGGATGCCTACAACTATACGCAGTTCACGAGCAGGGATTATCATAATCCGCTGAATGTGGGCGAGGGCGGTGGTATATGGAGGAACATGGCTGATGAAGCGCACCCATCTTCCATGCTGTTCAATCCTGATGGAACGCTGACCTTTTCCGCTGCATATACCGTGGGAGACTTCTGGTATGGCAAGAACGGTATCGATCTGAACAGCCAGGTCATCCGGAATACTACGGGATTTGTCGCCAAGTTCCTGAACAATAAGCTACGTATCAAAGGCGACCTTACTTTCCAGAATACGGACAGCACCCTGAAGCAGAGAAGGGTGCAGGTGCCTTACAGCGTCACGCCTGGTGTCATCGCCTATGTAGGAACGACGACCAACGACCTGAAGAATGCATCGAACAAGACACAATATCTCGCCACGAACATCTATGGCGAATATGAGAATACTTTTAGCGGCGCGCATTATTTCAAGGCGTTGGCAGGATATAACTATGAGCAATCCACCTACAATGCGTTCAGCGCACAGCGGAACGGTATCATCAACGGCAACGCCACGGACCTCAACCTGACGGTGGGGCAAAACATCACTACTGCCGGTGGTTATGAGAAATGGGCGATCCTGGGTGGGTTCGGCAGGTTGAACTATGCCTATAAGGACAGGTACCTGGTGGAATTCGATGCCCGTTATGACGGATCATCCAAGTTCCCGTCCGCCCAGCGTTATGCTTTCTTCCCCTCCGTATCGGCAGGATGGCGTGTGACCAAGGAGGCTTTCTGGAATGTGGATCCTAAAGCTATCTCTGATATAAAGGTCAGGGGGTCCTATGGTTCACTGGGCAACGGGAACATCGACTCGTATGTATACCAGGAGCTGTTGAAGATCTATCAGTCTGGCCGCGTCATCAACACTGTACGGCCACAGGCTACCAGCATGCCCAATGTGATACCCGATGGGCTCACCTGGGAGAAGGCTACTACCAAGGACCTGGGGTTGGATGTTTCGGCGCTTAATAACCGGCTGACCTTTACCGGCGACATCTATGCCCGTATCACTACGAATATGTTTACCGTGGGCAAGACATTACCGGCTGTATTTGGAACCACCGTGCCCAAGGGTAACTATGCTGATATGCGTACGACGGGCTGGGAGGCTTCCATTTCCTGGCATGACCAGTTCAAGGTTGGCGGTAAGCCCTTACATTATAGTGTAGGGTTCTGGATGTCCGACAATCAATCCACCATTACACGGTATAACAATACCACCAAACTGCTGTCGGATTATTACACAGGACAGAAGCTGGGTGAAATATGGGGTTACACCAACGACGGGTTCTGGACCGAGGCAGATAACCCTGCTGTCAATGGCCCGAAATTCCAGCCTATCTTCAAAGCCTCCAATACAGGCAAGTGGCTGCCCGGGGATCTCAAGTATAAGAACTTCAACAAGGATAGTGCAGTGACCAACGGCGCCAATACAGCCAATGATCCCGGAGATATGCGTATCATCGGCAACAGCAGTCCCCGCTATACTTATGGTATCAGCCTGAACGCCGACTGGGAAGGGTTTTTCATCGGTCTGTTCTTCCAGGGAGTAGGTAAGCGGGATTGGTATCCCGGCTCCGAGGCGGACGTTTTCTGGGGTCAGCTTAACCGTCCTTATAACTTTCTGCTGAAGTACCAGGAAGGCAAGATATGGAGTCCCCAGAACCCCAACACCTATTTTCCCCGATATCGTGGCTATACGGCACAGAACAGCCAGGGTGAGCTGTACACTCCACAGACAAGGTATCTTCAGAATGCGGCCTATATACGGCTGAAGAATGTGCAGGTGGGATACAATCTGCCGGCAGGATTAGTGCAGAAGCTGAAGCTCACCGGTGTCCGTTTTTATGTGTCGGGCGAGAATCTCTGGACCTACTCCCCCATGTTCAAGCTGACGCGGGACATCGATCCTGAAAGCATCGGCAAGTCGGATATTATCCTGACCGGAACAACTACCAACAACGGTAACGGAAATAACTATCCCATTCTGAAGAGTGTGACCCTGGGATTGAACATCACGTTGTAAACCTGAATATTGATACACTTTAAAAATAGAAGTATGCGTCTCAATAAAAAATACCTGATCTGGCTGGCGGTGGTGTCGTTGTTTGCCGGTTGCAGTAAAAATTTGAACCAAACCCCTCAGTCCAGCGCTACCAGGGACGTGGTATTCGGCAGCCCGGATGGATTGCAGTTATATGCCAACTCGTTTTATGACAGTCTGCCGGGCATCAACGATCTCTATAAGAAAGATGGCGATATCAGCGACTATGGCGCCGAGAACTCCATTCCAAACCTTATACGCCCAGACGCATTCGGCAGCCGGCAGAGCTCAGGATGGACCTGGACCAAACTGAGAAATATCAATTATTTTATCGCTAATAATACAAGCCCCCTTGTCATTCAATCCGTACGGGATAATTATACTGGCATTGCCAAATTTTTCAGGGCTTATTTTTACTATGGTATGGTGCAGCGCTTTGGCGATGTGCCCTGGATCAGCAAGCCGCTGACCGCAAACGATACGGCGCTTTTATATGGTCATCGCGATTCCCGTGCTAAAGTAATGGATTCCGTGCTGGATGATCTGAACTATGCCATTGCACATATCACCACGACCGATGGTACTCGCAGCCAGGTTACGAAATGGGTGGCTTATGGATTGAAATCCCGCATCTGTCTTTTTGAAGGGACCTATCAGAAATATCAGCGTGGGGACAAGGATGGTACTGCAAACAAGTGGATGCAGGAAGCCGCCAATGCTGCGAAAGCTGTTATAGACAGCGGCGGATTTAGCCTCAATACATTGAATGGTACAGATATGTCGTACCGTAATGTATTTATCAGCACGGCGCCCATGGCCCAGGAAGTGATGTTGGCCATCGTCAGCAACCAGGCTCTGGCTGTATTGAACGATGCCAACTGGTGGTATACCAGCTCTACCTATGGCGTGCGGCTGAGCTTTACCCGTACTTTTATCAACACCTACCTGGACACTGCCGGCAAGCCTTTTACGGATATACCCGGGCACGACACCCTTCCTTTCTGGAAAGAGACGCAAGGGCGTGACAAACGGCTGCAGCAGACCATCCGTACTCCCTATTATATGAGAATCAGCAGCGGCAAGCTTGTGGCCACTCCTCCCGTCTTCAATTATACTTACACAGGCTACATGCCCATCAAGTGGAGCCTGGATGATACCTATTACGATGGAGGCACCCTCAATACGAACTCCATCCCCTTCATGAGGTATGCAGAGATATTGCTGAACTATGCTGAAGCGCGTGCGGAATTGGGACAGTTTACCACCGATGACTGGACGAAGACCATCGGCGCCCTGAGACAAAGGGCCGGCATTACGAATTGGAACACCCTGCCTACGACGGTGGACCCTTATATGAAAGCGAATTATTTCAACGATGTCAACGATCCCGTTCTGATGGAGATCCGGCGGGAAAGGGGTATCGAGCTGGCATTGGAAGGATTCCGTTTTGCGGACCTCACCCGCTGGAAACACGGCGAGCTGGTGTCGAAGACCTGGACAGGCATGTATGTTCCTGCATTGAACCAATTTATGGATCTGGACCTGGATAAAAAGCCCGACGTCTATTTTTACCAGGGGACAAAGCCCAAGGATTCCACCGGCGTCACTTTTATCAATGTGTCGCAAAAGATCAATGGGGCGGATAACCCTCAGACCCTCGAGCATGATACCTACGGAGAGATACATTGGCTGGAAAAGATCCAGCATCCATGGAATGATAAGTTTTATCTTTATCCCATCCCTTACGGCGACCTTCAGCTAAATCCGAATTTATTACCACAAAATCCCGGTTGGGACCAATAATCCGAATACACATGAGGTATTTATTTATCATAGGGGCAGCAGTTTTGCTGTCCCTCATCAGTGGGATGACACCTGCTTATGCGCAACGGTTCAATATCGGTACCTATAACCTTCGTTATGCCAACCACGGCGATTCCATGCAGGGCAATGGATGGGGACAGCGTTTGCCTGTGATCGCTGCCCAGATACGTTTTCACGACTTCGACATCTTTGGCACACAGGAAGGGCTGCATCATATGCTGGAGGGACTGCGGGACAGCCTGCCGGGCTACACTTATATCGGCATCGGCCGGGATGATGGCAAGACAGCGGGTGAGCATTCCGCCATCTTTTATAAGACAGGGAAGTTCAAGCTGCTGGACCACGGTGATTTCTGGTTATCAGACGTCCCGGACAGACCCAACAAAGGATGGGATGCTGTGTTGCCGCGGATCTGCACCTGGGGGAAGTTCAGGGAGATCAGCACAGGATCTGTCTTTTATATGTTCAACCTGCATATGGATCATATTGGTGTGAGAGCGCGTGCCGAGAGCGCTAAGTTGGTGCTTTTAAAGATAAAGGAATTTTCCGCAGGGACTCCTGTCATTCTTACCGGCGACTTTAATGTGGATCAGACCAACGAGAGCTACCGGCTCATCAATGAGTCCGGCGTATTGAGGGATTGTTATGAGTTATCGCCGATCAGGCTGGCGACCAATGGTACCTTTAATAATTTCAGAGCCGACGGCAAGACCGATAGTCGCATAGACCATATATTTGTCAGCAAGCAGTTTACTGTGGATAAGTATGGGATACTAACGGATACGTACCGGTTGGCAGGTGATAGCAGCGGCAAGTATACGGCCAGGACTCCCTCGGACCATTTTCCGGTGGAGGCTGCGGTGGAATTTGGAAAGGGTTTTCGCAGCAGGTGACAGGCGCCTGCAGGGTTATTGGCCGAATAAGGGTAAATTGCGGGATGCATTCGCAACGGAACTTTGTAAGGACCAGGCTTGCGCCCACGCCCAGTGGATACCTGCACCTGGGGAATGTTCTCTCGTTTATGATTACGTCGAAGCTGGCCCGGGAGAGCGGGGCGAAAGTATTATTGCGGATTGACGATCTGGATCGTCCGCGGGTGGATGAGCGTTATGTTCAGGATATATTCGAGACGCTGGATTTTTTGGGGATAGAGTGGGATGAAGGCCCGAGGGATGTCGCGGACTTTGAGTCTGCCTGGTCTCAGCTGCATAGGATGGAATTGTATCGGGCGGCGCTGCGTGAATTGAGGGAGATGGGGGTTCTGTTTGCCTGTTCGTGCTCACGTACCCAGATAGTGCGGGAGGCAGGCGGTGGCGTCTATCCCGGCACCTGCAGGGAGAAAGGTCTTTCATTGGATGCGCCGGATGTCAGCTGGCGGTTGAGGACCGATATGGCGCAGGAACTGGCTGTCCGGGGAGTGGATGGAAGTATGACCCGGGGCCGGTTAGATATTACTATGAGGGATTTTGTCGTGAGGAAAAAAGATGGATTTCCTGCTTATCAGCTGACCTCTGTGGTGGATGACCTGCATTTTGGGGTCGATCTTATTGTGCGGGGGCAGGATCTCTGGCCTTCTACGCTCGCACAGGTATACCTGGCCTCTTTGCTACCGGAGGGAAAGGCTCTCGGGAAGGCCTGTTTTTATCATCATGAACTATTGAGGGGAGCTGATGGAGGGAAATTTTCCAAATCGGAGGGGGCGACATCTATTCAGTTTTTGCGCAAGGAAGGGCGGCGGCGGGAGGATATTTACGGGATGATCGGCGCTTTTCTATAGTTTTGTCCAAAGTTCAGAACTCCTGCATGAAGAAAATCGGACTCCTGCTGGGCCTATGCCTGGCTGTAAATGGTATTTCCGCTCAATTCCTGATGGATATGGTGGACACTTCCACCAGTATGGGCAAAGGTCTTCTTTCCATCTATAAGAAATTCGACCGCGTCAATATCGGAGGGTATATCCAGCCGCAATTTCAGGTGGCCCAGGAAAAAGGGGCCAAAAGCTATGCCGGTGGGGATTTCGGGCCGTATGTGTCCAACCGGTTTATGATCCGCAGGGGAAGGCTCCGTTTTGAATATGCCAGGTTTACAGAAGACAATAAGGCCGCTGTTCAATTTGTTTTCCAGTTTGACGGTACGGAAAGAGGTGTTTTTATCCGGGACTTCTGGGGGCGGTATTTTGAGAACAAATGGGAGCTGTTTTCTTTGTCCGTGGGAATGTTCGCCCGGCCCTTTGGCTATGAGGTCAACCTTGCATCTTCGGACAGAGAGTCGCCGGAGAGAGGAAGGATGTCCCAGATATTGATGAAGACAGAACGGGACCTGGGGGCAATGTTGTCTTTCGAGCCACGTAAAAAGGGACATCCTTTACGGTATTTGAAAGTGGATGTGGGTGTTTTTAATGGACAGGGCCTGAGCGCTGCGGCCGATTATGATAACTATAAGGACCTCATCGCCCGCGCATCCCTGAAGCCCGTGAACCTTTCCCGGATACTGCTGGTGTCTGCCGGGGTATCCATGCTGGATGGAGGGTTTCTACAGAATACATCTACGCAATACAGGGTTGGACAAAATAAGGTATTTGTTGCGGATAGTTCCCTGGCGAATATAGGCAAGGAGGCGCCGCGTAAGTATTATGGCGCTGATGTACAATTGAAGATCAAACATGGATGGGGCGTTACGGAAATAAGGGGAGAGTATATCCGGGGCACGCAAACCGCCACTTCCGCCACATCGGAGACACCGGCGGTCCTGTTGACAGAGCCCTCCTATATCCGGCATTTTGACGGGGCCTATTTGTACTTCCTTCAAAATATTTTCTCTGTCAAACATCAATTGTGCCTCAAGTACGACTGGTATGATCCCAACACGGATGTACGTGGCCATAACATCGGTACGCCTGGTGCAAACCTCCATGCAACGGATATCAAGTTCAGTACGCTCGGAATGGGATATATCTTTTATTGTAATGAGAATGTAAAGCTGGTAGCCTGGTACGACTTAGTAAAAAATGAGCATACGTTACTGCCGGGTTATACGTCGGATGCCAGGGATAATGTGCTCACCCTCCGGATGCAGTTCAGGTTTTGAAACAAAATCAGTAAATTTAGATCATCACTAATCTAAAGATCAATTGCCATGAACTCCCGACGAAACTTTCTCCAGAAGCTGGCCGCCTCGGCTGTTGCTTTTCCTTCTTTGTCCTATCTGACCACGGCTGCGCCCCTCACGGGTTGTAATACTCCTTATGACGGTCCTGTGCTACGTGTAGCCATTATGGGGCTGGGAAGCTATGGCACCCGGGTGGCGGAGGCTATGCGATCATGCACAAAGGCCAGGCTGGTAGGCGCCATCAGCGGACACCCTGAAAAGCTAAAGAACTGGCAGTCCAAATACAATATTCCCGAGAAGAATTGCTATAACTACGAAAATTATGATGCCATCAAAAACAACCCCGACATCGACGCCGTGTATGTCATCACGCCGAATGCCTTGCACAAGGAGGGTGTGATACGGGTGGCAAAGGCAGGCAAACATGCCATCTGTGAGAAACCAATGTCCGTCAATGCCAGGGATGGCCAGGAGATGGTGGATGCCTGCAAGCAGGCGGGAGTAAAGCTGCTGGTGGGCTATAGGATGCACTTCGAGCCGCACACCTTACAAGTGATCGGCATGCGGAAGTCGGGACAGTTCGGGACCATCCGGTTTTTTCAGGGACTTACAGGTTTTACCATCGGCGACCCCACGCAGTGGAGGCTGAACAAACAGCTGGCAGGCGGCGGATCGATGATGGACATCGGTATCTATTCCATCAATGGCGCAAGATATATGATTGGGGAGGACCCCATCTGGGTGACGGCGCAGGAGACCAAGACAGATAAGGTAAAGTTCAAGGATGGCGTGGATGAGACCATCCAGTTCCAATTAGGCTTTCCCAGCGGGGCCGTCGCGTCCTGCTTATCTACATATAACATGAATAACCTCGACCGTTTTTTCCTGGACGGTTCCCAGGGATGGGCGGAAATGTGGCCATCTACAGGCTATGGCCCCATCAAGGGACGCACTCATCTCGGTGAGATAAACCAGCCCATCGTAACTCATCAAACGGTGCAGATGGATGAAATGTCGGGTATTATCCTGCAGGGACAGCAACCCCTCGTGCCCGTCGATGGGGAGGAAGGGGTTAAGGATCTGAAGATCATCGATGGCATCTATGCTGCTGTTGCATCAGGAAAAAAGGAGGATCTGCATTTATAATTTGTTATTGGCTATTGAAGGAGCTTTGTTGAGATGCAAAGTGATGCCGATGCTGGTACTCTCGATCTCTCCGGTCTGCTGAATATTGACTTCGACTGTAGTGGGGCCTTTTGTCCATTCATAGGCTTCGTGTACCTGCGGGTAATATATCTTCCGTCTGCCTTTTTCATGGAGGGCATTGGTCATGTAATCGATCAGCTGTTTATAATGTTTTCTTGCCGCCCTGGTGAAATGTTCAGAACGAGGCCATTTGGACAGACATAGTCCTACGAGGTTGCCATCAGTGTCAAAGGAGCACATGACCGTATAGAATTTTATATTAGCTATCTCTATCGGATGCTGCAATGCAGGAGAATATTGATAAAAGGTATTTTCGCCCTGATCTTTATAGGAAGAAAGGGACATGGTAATTTTCTTTATGTCCCCATCAAATTTTGACAACGAATCCCCTAGTTGGAGCTTACTCAATCCGACAAATACCGAGTCGTTAAAGAGCAACTGTCCTTTCACAAAAAAGAAAGTTGCCAGGAGCATTGTTATAAATAAGGTCCTTTTCATATTGGAACAAGCATATCCGTGTTACTATAAATATAAGGAATAATCCAGGAAGTATCAAGTCCGTCGTTGGGAAAATGAGATAAGTCGTTGGGAAGGTGTGGCTCCGGCGCAGCCGGAAGGGAGTGTAGGTTTGCGTGCGAATGGAGAAAACGTTAACCAAAAAAAATCGGTATGAAGAAACTTCACTTTCCTTTGGCTGCTGCATTGGCACTGTCCTTTGGATGTCACAAGTCACCCGGGATCAATGACAAGGATCTGCGTAATTTCGATGTAGTGAACCTTGTGGCAAATTCACCTGAATACAAGCCTCAGAATCATGTCGATCCCACGTTGATCAATGGTTTTGGCATCGCATGGTCCCCCACCAATATTGCATGGGTGAATTCCGTTGGCGGTCATGTCAGCGAGCTCTACAGTTTGGATGGGGATATGGTAAGACCTCCCGTAAATATTCCATCCCGTACGGATACGGTCGGTGGATTACCCTGCGGTATCGTCTTCAGTGGCGGCAAGGGTTTTAAGCTGGGTACGGGTACAGCGCTCTTTATTTTTTCGGGCTTTGACGGTGTGCTTTCGGCATGGAATGGCGGCAATAATGCCAAACGTTTGAACTATCCTAAGGATGCTACGAGCTATACCGGTCTTGCCATTGGGTCCAGCAATGGGTATAATTATATCTACGGCGCCAATTTTGGAGAAAAGAAGATCGATGTATGGGATACGGATTTTCACAAGGTGCCGGGATTTCCCTTTAAGGACTACGGGATACCATCCACCTATTCTCCATACAATATACAGGCTGTGGGTGATAAGCTGTTCGTTGTATATGGCGAGCTGGCGACGAGCGGTCCCTCAAAAGGTCACGGCATAGCAGGCGCAGGAAAAGGATTTGTCAGTGTCTTCAATATGGATGGATCGTTTGTGGCACGTTTCGCATCCCGCGGCACATTGAATCTTCCCTGGGGGGTGACGATGGCGCCTGCCAGCTTCCTGGAAGACCAGGATGTATATGGAGGTGAGGGCGGCCATGGAGGATATGCTGTAACAAAGGGGGCCAATGGAGGACGCAACTCCAATGACCCGGTGATCCTGGTGGGGAATTTCGGCGATGGACACATCAACGTTTTCACCCAGGATGGAAGATTCCTCGGTCAATTGCAATCCCATCAGCATCCAATAGAGATCGAAGGGCTTTGGAATTTATCCTTCCCGCCTGCACCACCCAGCAGCGATGCAGGCAGGCTGTATTTTTCAGCGGGACCTGAAAATGAGTCGGACGGAGTTTTTGGATACATTATTAAGCGATAATTAATTATCGCAGCACAGGACGGCGGTCCGTCGATTTGGCCCCGGGTTTTTCTGAAAAGTAATCCCGGGGCTTTGTCGTTTTTATTCCGGGCAACCTCTGTGGGTAATCTCACGTTCTTTCCAGGACGAACCGGCGGTTCGTCTGCTTACCGGCTGAAAGTTCCTTGTCCCACTGAGAACTGTATCCCCCCTTTGCTCGTAGAAACTCATGCGCATGGAAGTTTACCTCGGTTTTATTGGCGTTTTGGCCCCACGGGGCCGGAATTATGTTTTTTAGACTCCGACTGATTGCCCTTCAGGCGGAACGTCTGTGGCGTTCCCAGGCGGAATAGGTATGGCTTTCAAACTTTAAACTTAAAAAAATGCTGTATGAAAAAACTTCACATTCTCTTAATTGCAGCTTTGGCTCTGAGCCTGGGCTGTCGGAAATTGGAAGAGATCCGGAAGGATCTCCGGAACTTCAACCAGGTGAACCTCGTGGATAACAACGGTAAATACCATGCTGCGCATATGGACACTACGCTGCTGAACGCATGGGGACTGGCGTTTTCATCCGGCGGTATTCCCTGGGTTAACTCCAATGGGGGCGGGGTCAGTGAAGTGTACACCGCAGAAGGAGCTATCCTGCGGCCACCGGTGCGGATACCAACGCCCACGGATACCATGGGGGGAAATCCCACGGGCATCGTCTTTGCCGGTGGTAAAGGGTTCAAGCTTTCCGATGGGGCGGCCGCGGCCTTTCTGTTCGTAACCGAGGATGGGGTACTGGCCGGCTGGAATGGCCCGGCAGGTAACAATGCCATACGGATCCAAACTGTTTCCGGCGCCGAGTTCAAGGGCCTGGCGATCAATTCCTGGGGTATGAACAATTACATCTATGCCACGGATTTCACCGAGCATAAGATCCTTGTATGGGATACCATGTTCAACATGGTCTCCATGCCGTTCAAGGATCCCGGCATACCTGCCGACTATGGGCCTTTCAATATCCAGTCGATCGGCAGCTGGCTGTATGTCACTTATGCCAAGGTAGGTCCTGATGGTGACGACGTAAAGGGAGCCGGTTTGGGGTTTGTCAGCATTTTCAAGCCGGATGGCTCTTTTGTCGGCAGGTTTGCTTCCCATGGTTCTCTTAATGCTCCCTGGGGTTTGACGGCTGCCGGCAGCGGTTTCCTGGATGCCGACGATATGAGTGAAGATAATATGTCCGGGCAGCATGGGGAGTCTAAAAACAGTATGAAGAATCAGGACCTCGATTCCGTCATACTGGTGGGGAACTTTGGCGATGGCCGGATCAATGCCTTTAGCATGAACGGGCATTTCCTGGGACAGCTGCAATCTCATAAACAAGCCGTCACCATTGACGGTCTCTGGGCCATATCCTTTGCACCGCCTACTTCTACGGTGGATAAGAGCCGGCTCTATTTTACGGCCGGACCCGATGATGAAAACGATGGATTGTTCGGTTATCTCATCAAGCAATAACAAGCATAGCAACAGGTCCTTAGGGGGACCATTTCATAGGAGACGGCAGGCCTTCCATTTGGAGGGCCTTGCTGTTTTTAATGTAAAGCCTTACCTTGGCGGCGGTAATCATCTTATATATGAAAAAGACTGTCAAGGTAATATCTATTATTTTAGGCGTAATCATTGCCGGCCTGGCCTGCATCATCATCTTCATCAAGACCGCATTACCCAATGTCGGTAAACCCATCGAGCTCAAAGTACAGCTCACGCCGGCCCGGATACAGCGGGGCGAATATCTAGCCAGACATGTCGCTGTTTGTATGGATTGCCACAGTCTGCGGAACTGGTCGTTGTATGGGGGACCGTTGAAAAAAGAAACATATGGAAGCGGGGGTGAAAAGTTCGGAAAGGAAATAGCGTTTCCCGGTACCCTTTATTCCAGCAATATCACCCCTGCCGGCCTGGGCAACTGGACGGATGGGGAAATATTCAGGGCCATCACTACGGGGGAAGACAAGTATGGGAAAGCGCTGTTCCCGTTGATGCCCTATCCAAATTATGGTATGGGGAACGCCGAGGATATTATGTGTATCATCGCTTATTTACGTACCCTTCCTGCTATCAGGAACGATGTCCCTGCTCACCAGCTGGATTTCCCATTGAATATCCTCGTCAATACGATGCCTTCCAAAGCCGCCCTCGAAAAAAAGCAGGATACCAATAACATTACCGCCTATGGAAAATACCTGATCACGATGGCGGGTTGTGCAGAGTGCCACAGCCAGGTGAGTAAGGGTACTAAAATTCCCGGCACTGAATTTGGCGGAGGCAGGAGCTTCGAGTTTCCCAACGGCACTGTTGTTATTTCTCCCAATATCACATTTGATAAAGCAACGGGCATCGGGAATTGGGACAGGAATCTTTTTATAAAGAAATTCAAACAGTATGCGGACAGCGGGTATACACCAAAACCTGTAGCTCCTTCAGATTTCAATACCCCCATGCCCTGGCTGATGTATGCAGGAATGACGGAGAGCGATCTGTCTGCTATCTATGCCTATCTGGGGACGGTAAAGCCGATACATCATGAGGTAAAGGTGTTTATCCGGAAGTAGATAAGGATCACTGCAATATCTTCCCCCGCATCTTTTCCAGGAATGCAGGCCGGTAAGTTTCACCCAGCAAGATACCTTCTTTAACATTGCGCAGGAGCACTGTATTGCCTTCGATGGCCGTGATCTTATCCATCGCAATGATAAAGCTCCGGTGGATGCGGAGAAACCAGGCTGCGGGCAGTCGCTCTTCCAGGTCCTTCATGGTCAGCAGCGCCATTGTCTTCATCCCATTGTGATGGATAGCGACGTAGTTCTTCATGCTTTCTATGTAATCGATGTCCTTAAAGTTGATGCGCAGCATCTTCCCCTTCAATTCCGTTTTTACAAAGAAGTAGTCGTCTATCAGGGTGTCGGGCGTGGACGGGTCTACGGGTGAAGAGGTTGATTGTATCCTCTGTATGGCTTTTATGAAGCGGGGAAAAGGGATAGGTTTCAGCAAATAATCTTCCACCTCGAGTTCGAAGCCTTCGCTGACAAACTCACTGTAGGCTGTGGTGAGGATGACTTTTGACCGGCCCCGGATAGCCCGTGTAAAATCCAGACCCGAGATCTCCGGCATCTGGATATCCAGAAACAGCAAGTCCACTTTTTCCCTGTTCAGCAGCTGCAGCGCCTGTAAGGGATTGGTAAAAGAAGCCAGCAACTGCAGCGAAGGGATCTGTTTTACATAATGCTCCAACACGTCGATGGCATGTTGTTCGTCGTCAACGATGATACAGGTGGTCATAGTTACAAATTGATGGCGAGGTCGGCGATATAAGCTTCCCGCTGATCTTTAATATACAAAGAATAATTTTCACCATAGGCGAGCTCCAGCCGTTTGCGGGTATTTTCCAGCCCGATGCCGGTGGAAAGCTCCTTAGGGCCTGTCTTTTTCTTATTCACACAGTGAAAGCGAAGCTTTTTCCCTTCGTCGATGCAGAGGTCCAGGGTAACAGGGTGGGCGGGATCTTTCAGCTCGCCATGTTTAAAGGCGTTCTCCACAATGGTGATCAGGATAAAGGGCAGGATGCGAAGATCTTCGGGGTTGCCCTGTATCGTAAATATCACCTGTAAGGCATTTCCAAATCGCAGCTGCTGTATCCTGATAATATTGTTTACGTGCTCGATCTCGCGGGTGAGGAGCACTTTTCCATCTGCATCTTCCTCTTTGTCCAGGGAATAGCGCATGATCTCCGACAGGGTAAGGATGCCTTCGGATAGTTCCGAAGAATAGGGGAGGCTCCGGGCGTAAAGAAAATTCAGGGTATTGTGAAGAAAGTGCGGGTTGATCTGTGCCTTGAGGAAGAGATAGTCGGCCTGCATCTTCTCTTTTTCCAGCCTGGAGGCCCGCTGTTCCAGTGTTTTCTGGTTCTCCGCCTGCCATTTTTTTTCATCCAGCTGGCGGGTGACGGCGGCGATGATCAAGGGCAGCCCTATCTGGAATAGGGCTGAGATGCTGTAGGAAAAGATCTTCAGGCTGATGTCGGGGATGACTTTGTATTCCCCCCTCATAGTGATATCGTTTAGAAAATAGTAGGCAAAGGATGCCGCCACCAGGGCCAGGGAGATCACCAGGTAAGAAGACCAGTCTGCTTTTTTGGCCATTGCCCGGTAGTACCGGTTCAATGCAAAATAATCGAACAGGCACTGGAAGACCAGCGACACGGTGGCCCGCAGGAGGAACCGGGCGAGCTTGAACTCATGGGGATCCCAGTTCTGGTAAGGCACCTTGACGTAATAGATCAGGGTCAGCATGAGACCCAGGAGCGCTGCATTGATGAGTGTTACCCAGAGGCAGACTTTTACGAGTGAATACCTGTTCTTTTTTTCCATAACCTATACTTCAAAATAAGATTCCAGCTCCTGTAATGTGTCGGCTGTGGTATCGATGTCCTTGATGATACGTCCTTTCTCCATCAACAGGATGCGGTGGCATACGTCTGTGACGTGATTGAGATCGTGGCTGCTGATGAGCACCGTCATCCTGTATTGCCCAGGCAACTCTTTCAGCATGCGGATAAGTCTCATCTGCGAGGAGGGATCCAGATTCGCAAACGGCTCGTCCAGTATCAGCAACTCGGGCTTTTGCAGGAGACAGGCGGCGATGCCCACCTTGAACTGGTTGCCTTTTGAAAGGTCCCTGATGTACTTCCCGCTGCCCAGGATGCTGCCGTCAAAAAAGGCTTCGAAATTTACCAGGAATTCATCAACATCCGCTTTTGACAGCTGGTGTAATTTACCGACAAAATAGAAGTATTCTTCCGGTGTGAGATAGTTGATCAGAAAGCCTTCGTCGAGATAGGCTGCCGTATATTTTTTCCAGTCTTCCGTCGCGGCTACGTTCTTCTCTTTTGAAAGTATCTGACCTTTATCTGCCCGTACCAGGTCCAGCAGCAGCCGGAAAAGAGTGGTTTTACCCGCCCCGTTGTTGCCCACCAGGCCAATGATCTCGCCGGTGGCAATTTCCAGCTGAGGGATATTGACGACTGTGTTGCCGTTGTATGATTTGGTTGTTTCGGTAATAGAAAGCATAAATATTGTCGTTATAGGGGTGATAGAATTATTTTTCTCTGAAGCCGGCCAGGATGAGATATTTGCGGCGTTTGAATTCCCGGGAGAGTACCTCGACCCACCAGTTTTGCAGCAGCAGGCTGATGAGGCCCAGTCCTCCAATGACGGCATAACCTGTCCAGGGATTGATCCATCTTGCCAATGGATAGAATATCAGGTAAGGTAGAAAGATAAGGATCAGCGAATATACCCATTGTACCATGCCTGTGCCCTGGTAATTGAACGAGGCGCTCTTGTTGAGATCGATGCCTTTATAATGATAGGTCGCAAGATAGACGGATAGAACGCTGTTGATCCCGATGTTGTACAGCCAGGCTGCCAGCTGGGTAAGCAGGAGCTTCCAGCTGATGAGACCGTACAGGGATGTGATGATAAAGAGGATGGTGCTGACGGCGGTATATAGCATGAACTTGCTTCGTATCCAGACAGGCAGGCTGATGTTGGATGACATCAACCCGTCGAAGAAATTACTCTGCCAGGCAAAGAGGAATTGTCCGTAATTGATAATAAATATGCCTGAAAGAAAGATACCCGCGAAGAGAAAGATATACATGTGCGTGGTGCGCAGGTTCTCCTTTGTATAAAAGATAAAGCCATAGGCCATAAAGAGCGCGCAGATACGCAGGATGTATTTTGTGCGTTTGTTCCGCAGGATCAGCTTGAGATCCAGTGCAATGAGCTCACCGGACATACCCAGGTGCTGCAGCCAGGTGTATTCCCTGGATGTCTTTTCCTTTTCCGCCCTGCTACCTTCGTCCAGATAAAGATTATACAGCAGGAAGCGATAGTTATTAAGCCAGGCCATCAGACCAATGACGATGGGGATCGCGACGAGCGCCGGAGTCTTCAGCAGGTGTGTAAACCCGTTGGATGACAAGGCTCCCAGCGAGAGGACATGGAAATAGTCCAGGACGATAAATGCTACCATGGCCGTGAAAAAACCTGCCAGCCACCAGCTGTTGATGATGGTCCTGCGCTTGATATAGAGGATAAGGAAGTTATTGAACAATGTAAGAAAGATGATGCAGGCGATGAATGTCGCCGTGGCTGCCGTGCCATGAGCCGGCGCTATTTCCATGAAAGCAAATGGCAGAAAGAGAAAGAGGGGCGCAAGGTTGAGGAAATGGAAAAGGGACCGTATATTCAGAAAGGCCACCAGCTTTCGCCGGGGGATATTTTGTCCCAGGTAGGGCTGGGTCGATAGAACGGGCAGCTCCTGCATGGTAAATCGCAGCAGTATATCAAAGGAAAAATAATACAGGATATAGCCGAAAAAAACCGGGATGATGTCCCTTCCCGGGTAAAACTTGTGCAGCAGATGAGGGAGCGCCAGTCCGACAGTCAGGATGATCGACAGCAGGTAGGCTATGAGGATTCCCATCACTATTTGCAGCGCAAGGCTGGAGCCGGCATTGCGACTACGCCAGAAGGACTTCCATTGGTGGGACAGTAACGTAAGGATCATGAGGTTGCTTTTAATACGGAACGAAAATAGCAGGAAGATGCGTCAAATGTGAAAAACGATACACGAAAAGGGAGATTGTCGCGACGGACGGGAAGAGCGAAAAAGATAAGACAAAAAAAAGGGCCAGGATAGAAATCCAGCCCCGTCTTTAAATCCAATATCCTATGAAAAACCGAATATGTTAATACAAGCGCTGTGCCGGTAAGGCAAGAAAATGGCCGGAATGAAAAAAGTTTTTTAAAATTGCTGATAATCAACAATATACAAATTAATAGTATTTTCCGAATGGCGGGCTTCCGGCTTTGATCAATGTCGATTTAATCCCAGTGCAGGAAAGATTTTCCCAGCACAGGAACGGGCGATGTAAAAGTCGATATATTTAGGTGAATGAAGAATAAACTTGGCTTATACACCGCCACGTCCCTGGTTATAGGTAACATGATAGGGGCCGGCGTTTTTTTATTACCATCAGCGATGGCCTCCTTCGGGGGTGTAAGCCTGTTAGGCTGGATCCTTTCCGCCGCCGGCGCGCTCTTTATCGCTCATATGTTCAGCGAAACCAGCAAGCTTCTCCCAAATATGGACGGAGGCCCCTACTCGTACACCCGTGAGGGGTTTGGCGATTTTACGGGTTTCCTGATGGCATGGGGCTATTGGATATCCATATGGTGTGCAAGCGCCGCCATCGCCGTATCGCTGGTGAGCGCGCTGAGCACCTTTTTCCCGATGCTTTCATCGAGCGCCGTCGCAGCAGTGGTCACCGCGTTGGGCGCCATCTGGCTGCTGACATGGGTAAACAGTCTTGGGGTTAAGGTGGGTGGAGAGGTGCAGTTAGTTACGACAATTTTGAAGTTGGTGCCATTGGTATTTGTGTCAGTTGCAGGTGTTTTTTTTATCCGGTGGGAGAACTTTTCTCCTTTCAACCGCAGCGGAGTACCAACGATCCAGGCTATCACCGCGACGGCAACCATGACGCTGTATGCTTATCTGGGTGTGGAATGTGCTACTATTCCTGCGGGCAGCATAGAGAACCCTGAGAAGAATGTTCCCAGGGCAACTATATTAGGTACGGTACTCACTGCACTGGTGTATATATTCGGATCCATGAGCGTCATAGGTATCCTTTCCGCCACAGACCTGCAGCATTCCGTCACTCCTTATTCCGATGCTGCTGCCGTCATTGCAGGTCCGCGGGCCCGTTACTGGGTCTCGGCGGGAATAGCAGTGGCTTCTTTTGGCGCGTTGAACGGATGGATACTGATGCAGGGGCAGATCACTTTTGCGGTGGCAAAGGATAAATTATTCCCGCCTTTTTTTGAAAAGCAAAACAAGCGGGGGGTGCCGTCTGCAAGTCTTATCCTCTCCAGTGTGTTTATTTCGGTGATCATGATGATGAACTATAGCAGGGGGCTGGTGGAGCAATTCAAATTCGTCATGCTGCTGTCTACGCTATGTTCGCTGCTTCCCTTTCTTTTTGTCAGTGCCGGCTATGTCATCATCGTGATGAAGCGCCGGCCGCCGGCGACTGCTGCAGGCTGGTTGCGTGTACTGGCTCCTGCCGCATTTGCTTTTGTATTTTCCCTGCTGACTATCGTCGGCGCAGGACAGGATATCGTATTCTGGGGTTTTGTATTGCTGCTGACCGGGGTGCCCTTTTATGTCTGGAATATGTGGCGGCGAAGATAATGTCTGTCCTTAGATACTACGCGAATTATGAGTTGGATATCCGGTTTAATAATATAGGGATTTTTATCCATATAAAAAAGCTAATTTTATAATGGCTTTCCCGTATATTGAAGAGTCAAAATTCCAATTTACTTATCGACTCTTAAAGTGAGATCCCATGAGGTACTGGGTATACCTAACTGCGGTCATGATACCGCTAGCAGTAACCCCCTACCTGTCGGCACAACGTGTAATGTACTGTGAACCTGTAAACGACCGGTTTACCGTACGAACTGAGCTGGCAGGAAAAGCGGGGGATTATTATTGGATACAAACTACTCATCGAAAGCGAATTACCAGCAAGACAACAGATCCACGCGAAACGGAAGCGCAATCTTTCGACATCTACGACACCCGGATGAAGCCGGTGAACAGCATTCCTTCTTTACCCGTCACAGATGCTACGCTAAAGGAATACCTGGTATCGGGTGACAACTTCTTCGATCACCTGGTACTGCTGGGAGGGTCAAAGAGAACCTCTCTTTTCCTTAAACGGTACATGCCGGATGGGACGCCTGTGGACAAAGGCCGTATCCTGGATACGTTGCCTTTTAACGAGTCAGGTAACAGCTGGCTGATGATCCGCAGCGAGGATGAGCGGTTGATACTTTTACTGGGTTTTCAATCCATCACCGCTTACCCCCCTAAGCTGCATGCCCTGTTATTCGACGAAGATTGGCGGCTGCTATATAAACGGGTGTATATCCATCCCTATCTCACACAGCCTTTCATCCAGGACGATTTTACCAACTATCCCCTGGAAGATTTCACCAATAGCCCTGTGAAGCTGGCTAACAACGGTCAATGGCTGATGACCTCTCCCTCCCGCACTAACGCCAATTTCTTATTATTCCATTTCAATGCCGTGGATACGGCTATGTCCTTTAAGGAGATATTGCTGCCGGGCAACTCGAGTATGGAAGATGTCAACCTGTCCATCGACAATCAGCGGGGAGAGGCTACGGCTGCCATTCTCTCTACCTTTCATTACGATGTGCTGAAGAATGTGCATGTGGTGCATTATTCCATGCGGCAAAAGGCTTTCGACTTCGACAGTTCGTACCGGTTCAGCACACTCGTACCGGGAAAGATGCGCGATGAGAACCTCACGAAGGAAAGCTTTATCGCCGTGCCGGGCAACGGATTCATGCTGATGAAAGAATATGGCAGACCGTTTACGGAATGGTATGATGATGAGAGCACTTATGATCTGCAATGGGATCCGACCTCTTTAATGATACCTACCAGCAATCTTCCGGCAAAGACCCTCCGGTCTCCCGCGCTGCATGACGGCTATGCGAGATTCCCTACGTTGGGTGGGCTGGGGGTAGATCATCTGCGGGGTGACCTGGGGCTTTTCTATTTTCCCTGTCATAGAGGAGATAGCACGTGGAGCGCCGTGCTCAGCAAAGAACAGACGACCGAGCTCAACTCTCCCAACCTGTCTTATTTTGCAGTGCCGATGGGGAACAGGCTGTTCCTTTTGTACAATAGCTTTTTCCGGAACGAGAACCCCTATGGCAGCACCACCGTGCTGGATCAGAAGGGGGATGTGCTCAACGACGCCATCAGCCCTATGTTCTGGAAATTCAAGACCATCCTTCAATTCCAGCAGGCGCGGCAGATAACATGGAATGAGGTGGTAATACCTTATAATAATTATTATGGGAGGAGTGGTTTTGCTGTTGTGAAGTTCGGAGAGTAAATTCGGGGATAAATACCTCCCGACATGAGAAATCGCTATATGCTATTGATGGGCCTGGTGACGGGCCATCTCTTTTGCTTTTCACAACAAACCCAAAAGCCGCCATTGCATGGCAACCACTGGATGGCCGTCACAGGCAAACCTTTAGCTGCCGAGGCAGGGGCCCAGATCTTTCAGAAAGGCGGCAATGCCGTCGATGCCACCTGCGCTATGCTGGCTGCCGTATGCACCATGTGGGATGTGCTCAGCTGGGGTGGTGAGACACAGGTGCTTATTTACAATCCAAAAACAGGGAAGGTCATCGCTATCAACGCACTGGGCTATGCGCCCACAGGCGCCACGCCGGCCTTCTTTAAAAGTAAGGGGTACAACTTCCCTCCTGAATATGGTCCGCTGGCAGCCGTCACTCCCGGAACTCCCGGCGGCTTGTGCTACATGCTGGCGGAATACGGCACTATGAGTTTGAAAGATGTATTGGCCCCCGCCATGGAAATGGCAAAGGGATATGCCATCGAGGCCCAGACAGCCAATAGTTTTGAAGCGCAGAAAAAAAGACTGAAGGAATGGCCCTATAGCAAGGCGCTCTTCCTCACCCATCCGGGGGAAAAACGAGAGGCGCCCGAGGCGGGGGAGGTCTTTGTACAAAAAGATCTGCTGGAGACGTTGACCAAAATGGTGGAAGCCGAACAGGATGCGCTGAAACATAAAAAGAGCCGGAAGGAAGCTGTTTATGCGGCTTATGACCGATTTTACAAGGGTGACATCGCCAGGGAGTTTGTAAGGGGATGCCAGGAGCAGGGAGGGCTTATTACCCTGGAGGATCTTGCAAAATGGAAACCCGTGGAAGAAGAACCGCTGCACGTCAACTATAAGGGGATTGAAGTGTACAAGCTGCAGCAGTGGACGCAAGGTCCTTCGATGTTACAGTGTCTCAACATCCTGGAGAACTTCGACCTGAAAGGGATGGGATACAACAGCACGCGTTATATACATACTCTGTACCAGGCTATGAGCCTCAGCTTTGCGGACAGGGACTTTTATTATGGGGATCCTGCATTTTCCACGGGACAACCGATGAAAGGGCTGCTCAGTAAGGAATATGCAAAACAACGGGCGCAATTGATCGACAATGACCAAAACGATCCCTCCATCAGTCCGGGGGATCCTTATCCTTTTGAAGGAAGGACCAATCCTTTTATAGATTTGCTGCAGCGACGGAAGGCTTTTGCCCAGGGGCAGGGCGGAAGGGGAACGGCGCCCAGCACCAGTGGGGCGATGAATGGGACGGCGGTGACGGGAGGAGCGGCCGATGGAGCGATGAATGGGACGGCCGCGATAGATGAGACCTTGTATCATGACCGGCTGTGGCGCGGCACCACCAGCATCGAGGCGGCCGACCAGGAGGGATGGGTCGTTTCGGTGACGCCCAGCGGCGGCTGGAATCCTGCCTGTGTTGCCGGACATACGGGGGTAGGCATGAGCCAGCGTATGCAAAGCTTCGTCCTGGACAGCATCATTAATCCCTTCAATGTAGTGGAACCCCATAAGCGGCCCCGGGTGACACTGACACCCAGCATGGCCCTCAAGGACGGTAAACCCCTCCTTTGTTTTAGCGTACAGGGCGGCGACACCCAGGACCAGAACCTTTTGCAATTCTTTCTCAATGTCGTGGAATTCGGTATGACTGTACAGGAGGCAACGGAGGCTTCCAATATCAATTCGGACCAGCTTTGGCTAAGCCTGGGCGGCGAAAGGCTGGAAGACAGACGTCCCCGTCCGGGACATATCCTGCTGGGCAATACCACGCCTCCCTGGGTGCGTAAAGACCTGCGGCAAATGGGGTATACCGTCACCTATGGGGACAGGACCAGCGGTCCCATCAACGCTATCTTCCTGGACCACAAGCATGGGACGATCTGGGGAGGCAGCAGCAATAACGGGGAGGATTATGGCATAGGCTGGTAAAACGGGGAAGATCATGGTATAGGATGGTAAGAAATGGCCTTTGAACGGGAGAAAAACTAATGGATGAATGCAACATTTTTGCCAGGGTTGTTCTTTTTAAGATATGTTTAAGAACTATTTAAAAGTTGCCTTCCGCAATCTTTGGAAGAACAAAGCTTTCTCCTTTATCAATATTACCGGTCTTGCCATCGGCATGGCCAGCGCTATTCTCATCCTCCTATGGATACAGGACGAGGTGGGCTATGAGGGATTCCATGAGAAAAAAGACCGTATCTATGAGGCCTGGAACCGCGCCGTATTCAGCGGTGAGCTCCATTGCTGGAAGACCACCCCCAAGATCATGGCCAGCGCGTTGAATAGAGACCTGCCTGAGGTAGAACATGCCTGCCGTGTCAACGGGAGCCAGAATTACCTGTTTAGCATAGGGGATAAGCGGATCATGGCACGGGGGAATGCCGTGGATTCCATATTTCTGCAGGTATTCACTTTTCCCCTGCTGCAAGGGGATCCCAATACAGCCCTGAAAGAACCTTACTCCATCATCCTCACAGAGTCGCTGGCGAAAAGCCTCTTTGGAGGGGAAAATCCCATGGGCAGGACCATCAGGATAGACAACAAGGATAATTTCAAGGTAACAGGCGTTGCAAAAGAACCGCCCACTAACAGCCGATTTAAATTCAAGTACCTCATACCCTGGGATTATATACGCAAGCGTGGCGACGACGATCAGAACTGGGGCAATAACTCCACCCGTACCTATGTGCTGCTGAAAGAAAATACTACGCTGGCTTCTGTGGCGCCTAAGGTAAAGGGACTGAAGATGCGTTATGACAGCAGCGAGAAACATTGGGAGAACTTTCTCTATCCCATGAGCCGGTGGAGGCTGTATTCGAATTTTAAAGGAGCGGAAGAGGATGGCGGTCAGATCGAGTATGTGCGTCTTTTCGGCATCATCGCCGCCTTTATTCTTTTGATAGCATGTATCAATTTTATGAACCTCAGTACGGCGCGGAGTGAAAAAAGGGCTAAAGAGGTGGGGATCCGGAAAGTGGCAGGCGCTACAAAAAGTGCGCTGGTGAGCCAGTTTATCGGTGAATCGATCCTGCTGGCTTTCCTGGCGGGCGTTGTCGCCGTCGTCATCGTACAGATCAGCCTACACGGTTTCAATATCCTCACGGATAAACATTTATCCATTCATTATGGCAACCCTCTTTTCTGGCTGACCGGGCTGGGCTTTGTGCTGTTCACCGGTCTCCTGGCAGGCAGCTACCCCGCCTTTTTCCTATCGGGTTTTCAGCCCGTAAAAGTGTTGAAGGGCACTTTCAAGGCTGTGAATGCCCTTATAACACCCAGGAAGGTGCTGGTGGTGCTGCAGTTCAGCTTTGCCATCATCCTGATCATCTGCACCATCATCGTCAAACAACAGATAGACCATGCAAGGGATAGAGAGGTGGGTTATAACAAGAGCAACCTTATTTACCATTTTCTTACCGGAGATCTCCATGATAAATACTGGATGGTCAAGAAAGACCTGCTTGCTTCAGGAGCGGCAGTGTCCGTGTGCAGGACCAGCAGCCCTTTGACGGAGAGCTACAGCGATGGCTGGGGATTCGAATGGGCGGGTAAGGCGCCGGGCGACAAGACAGACTTCTCCCGTTTTTGCACAGACGAGGATCTTATCGCTACCACGGGACTGAAACTGATAAAGGGGCGTGATTTTAACCTGAAGGACTATCTTACGGATTCGATGGGTATCATCCTGAATGAATCTGCCGTCAAAGCAATGGGCTTTAAGGAGCCCCTGGGGCAGACGATCAAGGACGATGGGATTACCTGGCATGTCATCGGGGTTATCAAGGATTTTATTCTCGAGTCACCCTATACACCTATCAGACCTATGGTCGTGGAAGGGGCCAAAGGCTGGTTCAGCACCATGAACATCCGTCTCAATGATGGCCATTCAACGGCGGAGAATCTGAAGAAGGCGGAAGCTATCTTTAAGAAATACAACCCCGAATATCCTTTCGAATACAATTTTGTCGACGATGAGTATACGCAGAAATTCGATGATGAAAAACGCACGGGTACGCTTGCTGCCCTGTTTGCGGGGCTGACGATATTTATTTCCTGTCTGGGTCTGTTTGGCCTGGCCACCTATATGGCGGAGAACCGTGTAAAAGAGATTGGTGTCCGTAAAGTGCTGGGGGCCTCTGTTACGGGCATCGTTAGTCTGTTGTCAAAGGATTTTCTCACGCTGGTGCTCATCTCTTTCTTTTTTGCAGCGCCCGTTGCCTGGTGGGCTATGTACAAATGGCTACAGTCCTATCCTTATCGTGTATCTATCCAATGGTGGGTATTCGTTCTTGCAGGTATACTGGCGGTGGGCATTGCGCTGGCAACCGTGAGCTGGCAGTCCATCCGGGCGGCCCTGGCTAATCCGGCGAGGAGCTTAAAAGCTGAATGATCTAAACCGTTAAAAATTGATTAATACGCAAGCGACCTCTTCCAGGGCGCTTTTATTTATTTTACTTTGGTTCCTCTAAACCTTTGTTATGAAGAAATCTACTCTTGTATGCTTACTGTTCTTTTGCTTCTCCGCTTATTCTCAAAATGACAGCACCCGGCTGGATGTGGGTGGCGTAGTATTAAAGCGGGCGTTCACGCAAAACGTTTCCATCAAAGGGGAAGACCTGGAGAAGATGCCTTTCAGCAATTTATCGGAAGCCATCAACGTCTGGCTGTATGGGACGTATACAGATGCCGCGCATATGATCTATGTGGTGGACGGCAATGTTGTAAATGATGTCAACACTTATAATATCCATGATATAAAAGAAGTGACGCTGGTACAGAATGCGGCGGCGCTTAACAGTCTGGGCGCCAGTCAGCCCCAGATGCTGGTGCTCACCACCCGCAAGGGCCAGGGAGCGTTTGGGATACAAGGGGATGCACAGACTTTTTTGGTGCATAGTCCCCGTGCGACGACCAATCTTTATCACCAGTACTATATAGGCGCCTACAGAAATCTTGAGAAAGTGAGCTTTGGGTTTTCTGCAAATTATCTCAGGGATGTCCAACCGTTCCTGAAGGGGGAAGGCTATCATTACAGCACTCCCTACCATTTGGATCGCTGGCGGCTGAACGGCTATTTTTCCTGGCGGCCCGACGCAAAAAATACGATCGAAGCGCATGTGGGCTTTACTCCGCAAACCATTGGCAGAGAACTGGAATATCATGTAGCGGGAAATGTCTCTTACAATGGTTACTATTATGACCATGCTCATACGGACCTGCTCCTGCCCTGGGTAAGATGGCACGGGGAGTGGCTGCCCCGGTTGAGGAACGATCTGCAGGTGGGCCTTGCATCAACCTTGCAGAAGGGGGTAGCCACGGGGTTGCAGGATGCGGGAGTTGATTCACTGAGCTCGTTCGGCCTGGACAATACAATGGGGCATAGCGACCATTTGTACATTCGCGACCGGGTGAGCTATACATTACAGGCAGGCGGCTGGAACATAGAGCCGTCGATCAATGCATCATACGAGCATTATAAGATAAGATATTCCGAAAATTCAATGTCCGGCACCGGGACGAGCCCCCTTACGGGACTTGTCACGAACAGGTCCTCGTTTATCTCGGGATTGAGCGCGAACCAGTATTTACTGACGCCGGCTGTGGACCTCAGCTATAAACAAAGCTTCGATATTCAGGGGGGCTTTGTGGCGAATGTTTCTACGAAAGGGACTTTATACGGGGGGGATAAACGTGTGTTCCCATTTGCCAGCGTAACCGTGGATCTGCTGAAGCTGGGCGCTCCGGAGGAACGCAGCAGCCTGAAACTGTTTGGCTCTTATGCCCAGCGCGGGGGTTTTGTACTCGATGAATACAGGTTGACCGATATGAACTGGTCTTCCGGGCTAAGTGCCCCCTTTGTCAATAACCTCAGTTTTTCGTATGGATCTATTGCCGGGACGCTGCCCATATTTCCTGTCAATAATGTAAAAACCTATTGGGTTTGGCAGACGGGGGCAGGGTTCACCAGCCGGGATGGCCGATGGCAGGTGAACTACAATTTCGAGAGGATGAATTTTGCTACATTGGGGTGGCAGTCTACTCCCATGGGAGGGTCCACCTATGTATATTCCGAATGGAAGACCTCCCGGCATTTTCTCGGGGTCAACATGCGGATAGTGGATAAGGGGTCATTTATCTGGAGATCCGGACTGACAACCACGGTCATCCGAAATAAGACCAATGTATACGCCGATGATTTCTCTTCGTATGAGCCATTGGGAGAACATAGACCTGGTAATGACCGTCCTTCCTGGACAGGTGGATGGACTCACCGGCTGCAATACAAACGTCTGTCCCTGGGGTTGGATATGGTTTATCATTTCAACAAGGAGTGGCAACTTATCCTGCCATCCGGAGGCATCTCCTATACAACCGTGAATTTTTTCGAAGTGCAAAATGTCTTTATATCCTATAAGCTGCACCTGCAAAGGATGGCAGGGCTGGAAATTTATGCGGATAGCCGGGGACCGCTCCGCAGCGATAAGTCCAATGTTTTGGATCAGCGGCGATATTATGGCGTAGGGGGCAAGATCACGATATGATCGTTTGTGCGGGCGATCCGTAGGCAGCGATCTAACGGGTATTCCAGCGGAACCATCTGACCCCTAAAAAAGTAAACACGATGGTATAGCCGAGGGTGACGAGCAGGGCCATCCAGCTGTGATTGTCCCAGGTGGATGGTGTAAAGGCGGCGGAGATGATGTGGCGAACTGTGCCATAAGGGCTCCATTTGACCGCGTCACGTATTTTGTCGCCAAGCATGCCGATCTCGCCGAACATTCCTACCATGATAAAGGCGAAATAGACCAGGCGGGTAGTGACGTTCACCGTCTCCGGGTTTTTTATCAATCCCACGATCACCTGTCCGAGGCTAAGATAGACCGCTCCGCCTACGATGGAGATCAGGAGGCCGGCTGCATACCCGCCGGCGCTGATGGAAATCCCATCGAACTTATAGCCCACGATAAAGAGGACGAGGGTGGTGATGATGATCATCATCAGCTGTACGGTGAGGCGGCTGGCCATGATGGTCCAGTTAGAGGCAGGAGCTACGCGGAGGCGCTGGAAGATGCCTTTGTCCCTGTCGCGGGCGATCGTATTGGTGTAGCCCATCAGACCGATGGCCGTGAGCCCTACGGTGATACAGTTGGCCAGGACGAAGACGCCACCCAACTTTTCCACAAGCCCTTTCCAGGAGATGAGGATGATGGTGGGGACCAGCACGACCAGGAGGGAGGCACGGCGGTTACGCCATAACGTGGTCATGTCGGCCCGTAAGAGATAGGAGTATACAGTAGCGGCGGATGGAATAGTGGAGGGCATAAAATAGTATAGTTAGTTTTTATGAACGAATTTCTGTACCGGTGAGGCCGATGAAAACATCTTCCAGCGTAATCTTTCCTTTGCGGCTGGCGCGGATGACCTCGGGTTTTTCCCGGTTGGAGTCGATAAGGGCCTGGGGTGTGTCGATGGCGATGATCTTCCCATGATCGATGATGGCGATGCGATCGCATACCGCCTCGGCCTCTTCCATGGAGTGGGTGGTCAGGAGGATGCCGTGTCCCTTTTCGCGCATAGCCTCGATCCTTTCCCATAGCTGACGGCGGGATTGCGGGTCCAGCCCTGTTGTAGGCTCGTCCATCAGCAGGAGCTTTGGTTCATGTATCGTGGCAATGACCAGCGACACTCGC
>Ga0105238_10000423_pt1 | contig 44555 bp, 43 predicted proteins | sample KBSC34metaG_FD_81526 | JGI IMG/M metagenome (GOLD analysis project Ga0105238, IMG submission 81526) | Corn rhizosphere microbial communities from Kellogg Biological Station, Michigan, USA - KBS C3-4 metaG | ecosystem: Host-associated > Plants > Roots > Rhizosphere > Soil | place: Michigan, USA...
CATCCGTAAGCAGTCCGGAGTCCCAGTGCCCATCCCCAGTCAATTCGCCGGAACCCTGTCGGCGCCGATCATCGCCGCGCCGATGTTCCTCGTGTCCGGCCCGGACCTCGTCGTCGAGACCTGTAAGGGCGGCATGGTCGGGACCTTCCCGGCCCTCAACCAGCGCACCAACGAAGGCTACGACGCCTGGCTGACCGAGATCCAGCAGCGGCTGGATTCGCATCACACGGCAACCGGCAGGAAGCCGCCGCCCTTCGGCGTCAACCTGGTGGTCCACAAGACCAATTCCCGCCTGCAGGCGGATATCGCCACCACGATCAAGCACAAGGTGCCGCTGATCATCACCTCTCTGGGCGCGGCGCGGGAGGTGGTTGAGGCCGCCCATTCCTATGGCGGGCTGGTCTTCCACGACGTGATCAACATGAAGCATGCCCGCAAGGCGGCCGAGGCCGGGGTCGACGGGCTGATCGCGGTGGCGGCGGGAGCAGGCGGCCATGCCGGGAACCTCAGCCCTTTCGCCATGGTCTCGGAAATCCGGCAGTTCTTCGCCGGCACCATCATCCTGTCGGGCGTTATGAGCCACGGCAGCGATGTGGCCGCGGCCCGCGCCATGGGCGCCGACTTCGCCTATATGGGTACCCGCTTCATCGCCACGCATGAGGCGATGGCGCAGGACGGGTTCAAGCAGATGATCGTCGACACCGATTCGACCGACATCGTCTATACCCCGGCGATCAGCGGCGTGAACGCCAACTTCCTGCGCCCCTCGATCGTCGCCGCCGGCCGCGATCCGGACGATCTCAGCGTCGGCGCCCACAGCTCCTTGAGCCTCGAGGGCGAGGCCAAGGTGTGGCGGGACATCTGGTCCGCCGGCCAGGGCGTGGGCGGCATCCACGACATTCTGAGCACCGCCGATCTTTGCGCGCGGCTCACCGCCGAATATCGCGGCGCCATCGCCAAGGCGGCGGAAGAGCTGAACCAGCCAACCGTGCCGACGGCCTGACCATGACGGGAGCTATCGACCAGAGGGCAGATCCCAACGGCCGTATCGTCGTCGAACAGCGCGGACACGTCCTGCTCATCGGGCTGGACCGGGTGCCGAAGCTGAACGGCGTCAGCGAGAAGATGTTCGGCGAGCTGGCCCAGGCCTATGACCGGCTGGAGAAGGACCCCGACATTCGCGTCGGCGTTCTGCATGCCTTCGGGCCGCACTTCTCGGCTGGCATCCAGCTGGACCAGCTGCAGGAAAGATTCAAGGCCGGCCAGCACCTGACGCCGTCGGGCCATGTCGATCCGTTCGACCTGTTCCCGCCGCTGCGTTCGAAACCTGTGGTGGCCGCGGTGCAGGGCATCTGCTTCACCATCACCATCGAGCTGATGCTGGCAGCCGACATCGTGATCGCCGCCAGCGATTGCCGCTTCGGCCAGATCGAGGTGAAGCGCGGCATCTTCGCCAATCACGGCGCCACCATCCGCATCGTCGAGCGGGCAGGATGGGGCAACGCCATGCGCTATCTGCTGACCGGCGACGAGTTCGACAGCGCCACCGCACTCCGCCTCGGGCTGGTGCAGGAAGTGGTCGAGCCTGGCCGCCAACTGGACCGCGCCCTTGAGCTGGCCGGGAAGATCGCCGCCCAGGCGCCGCTCGCGGTGCAGACCACCATCACCAATGCGCGGCGCGCCGTGCTGTATGGCTATGAGTCCGCGGCGCTGGAATTCGGGCCGGTACAGCAGCGGCTGTTCGAGACCGAGGATGCGGCGGAGGGCGTGGCGAGCTTCAAGGAGAAGCGCGCGGCGCAATTCAAAGGTAAATAGGGGCAAGGGGAAGTGGCCACTACGCGCTATCTCTCCAGACCGTCATGCCCGGACTTGATCCGGGCATGACGATTAAGGAATTTGGGGAAGCCGGGTGACGTCAACCAACACCGAAAAACGCAACACGCTGCAGATCTTCCACATCAATGTGAACTGCAGCGACTTCGACCGCTCCCTCGCCTTCTACAAGACAATCGGGTTCGAGGAATTCCTGGATATCAGCAAGGCGGACAAGGGCCGCACTTTCGGCGATATCGGGCTGGGACCGCTGTTCCGCCTGCCCGCCCGCATCAACGGCCGCGCCACTTTCCTGGCGCTGGGTGAGGATCGGTGGTCGACGCGCCTGGACCTGATCGAGTGGACCGATCCGGTCTCGAAATCGGCCGGCCCACGCGACCTCACCCGCCTGGGCGTCGCCCGCATCTGCCTGAAGGTCCGTGACGCCCACGCGCTGCATAAAGCGCTGACCGACGGCGGCTATGATGTCTATAGCGAGCCAGGGCTTATCGAGATGGCCGGATCCCAGCAATATGTCTTCTGCTGTGCCGATCCGGACGGGGTGGTTATCGAGTTCATGCAGTTCGTCAGGGATCGGAAATGACCGCCTCCGAAAAAAGCCGCCGCATCGTCTATCATTATCTGCTGGAGGATCACGCCAAGCGCCATCCGGACAAGCCGCTGCTGCTGATGGGCGACCGGGCGATGAGCTATGCCGAGGTCGACCGCGCGGCCAATCGGATCGGGCGGGGTTTCGCCGCCCATGGGGTGGTCAAGGGCGACCGGGTTCTGGTGATGCTGCCCAGCAGCATCGATTATGCGCTGGTCTGGCTGGGCTTGAGCAAGATCGGCGCGCTGATGGTGCCGGTGAACGAAGCCTATAAGGGCGGGATGTTGCGCCACCAGGCGAATAATTCCGGCGCCAAGCTGGCGGTGATCTGGCGTTCGCATCTGCAGGTCTGGCGCGAGCTGGGTGACGCGCTGACTGAGTTGAAGACGGTGGTCGTTTACGCGGGTGACGACATTCACCCCCACCCTGCCTCCCCCCTCAAGGGGGAGGAGCATGGAGAGAAGAGTGAGGGCCCGAGCAACGCCGGCTGCGGCCAGGCGCGCTGGACCTATCTGCCCTTCTCAGCCCTGCAGCACAGCGACGACGGCCCCCTGCCGCCGGCGGTCGAATATTTCGACCCGATGGCGATCTTCTATACGTCCGGCACGACCGGCCCGTCGAAGGGCGTGCTCTATTCCTATGCCCAGGCCCACGGCACGGCGACGCCGACGGCGAAGCTGTGCACGCCGGACGACGTCTTCTACATGACCCTGCCGATGTTCCATGTCGGCCTGTCGCATATTTTCGGCACCGTGATCATCGCGGGCGCGACCATGGCGGTGCGCGGCAAATTCTCGGTCAGCAATTTCTGGAGCGACATACGCCACTACAAGGCGACCTACTCCATCCTGCTGTCGACCATGCCCAACTTCCTGCTGTCGCTGCCGCCGTCGGAGGCGGATCGCGATCATAGCCTGCGCAAGCTGGTCATCATCCCGGTGCCGAAGGACCTGGAGGGGTTCAAGGCGCGGTTCAACGTCACCCACGTCACCACCTTGTTCAACATGACGGAGGTCAGCAGCCCCATCGCCGCCGACGGCTGGAACCTGGTCAACACCCAGAGCTGCGGCCGGCCGCGCCCCGGCGTCCAGGCCCGCATCGTCGACGAGAATGACGAGCCGCTGCCGCCCGGCAAGACCGGCGAGCTGGTGCTGCGCGCCGACGATCCGTGGGAATTCAATTCGGGCTATTGGCAGAACCCGGGCGCCACGGCGGAGGCCTGGCGCAACCAGTGGCTGCATACCGGCGACGGCTTCCAGTACGACGCGGACGGCAATTTCTATTTCGTCGACCGTATCAAGGATTGCCTGCGCCGCCGGGGCGAGAACATTTCCTCCTTCGAGGTGGAGGTCGAGGTCGACGCCCACCCGGCGATCCTGGAATCCGCCGCCGTCGCCGTGCCGTCGGAGCATTCGGAAGACGAACTCAAGGTCGTGGCGGCGCTGAAACCCGGCTGCACCGTCGAACCAGCCGAGCTCCTGGAATTCCTCAAGGCCCGCCTGCCCGCCTATATGGTCCCGCGCTATCTTGAGATAACTGCCGAGGAGCTGCCCAAGACGCCGACCGGCAAGGTGCAGAAGGTGCTGCTGCGGGCGAGCGGGACCACAGGGGCGTGGGATCGGGAAGCTGCCACCTAGCTCCCGACCTTTCGCACGAATTTTACGCGGAATATCCCGCCGCGTTTTTCGTCGTTACACTTCCACGCGACGCTTAAATCAAACGAGGGAGACATCATGACCCATCACGGACGCTGCTTCTGCGGCGCGGTCGAGATCGAAGTGACCGGTGCGCCGGAGGCCATGGGCTATTGCCACTGCTCTTCCTGCCGCTCCTGGTCGGGCGGGCCGGTGAATGCGTTCAGCCTGTGGAAGCCTGGGTCGGTGAAGGTCACCAAGGGGGCGGAGCATGTCGCCACCTATAACCAGACGAAGATGAGCTTCCGCAAATACTGCGCCAAATGCGGCGGCCATCTGATGTCCGACCATCCACCGCTGGGCCTCGTCGATGTCTTCGCCGCGACCATCCCGACGCTGGACTTCGTTCCCGCCGTCCATGTCAATTATGCCGAGACCGTGCTGTGGATGCGCGACGGCCTGCCGAAGCTGAAGGATTTTCCGGCGGAAATGGGCGGATCGGGTCAGGCGGTGCCGGAGTAACCCTCCGGCGAAGGGTCAGACGGCGCGCCTGCGGCGCAGGCGGCGCGTAACGAATCCGGCGGCAGCGAAGCCGAGGGACACCAGGCCGCCGCCGATCACGGGCGCCGGTCCGGCCTCGACATCCACATCGTCCAGTCCGAACGCGGACGGATCCTGCTCGCCGGTAAAGGCCAGCCTGGTCTGGGTCGAGGTCGCGCGGATGACCGCTGTGTAGGAATGATAGACACCGTCACCCGCCTGGTCGGTCAGCGACAGCAGGGTCTGGCCGCCGAAGGTCGCCAGGAACGTGTTATGCGGGCCGCCGAAATTGGCGAGGAAGAAGGTGACCGTATAATACTGGCCGGGCGTGGTCGCGATCATCTGCGACAGGGTGCCGGACTGTGCGTCGCCGGCGCTGGTGGCGGCGAACTGGGCATACCAGCTGCTGCCGTTGTTGGCGCTGCCGCCGCTTTGGGTCGTGCCGCCGTCGGTGAATATGAAACTGGTCCCGAAGCCTGGGCTGAGCGTCCAGCCGGGGGTGGTGGTGGCGCCGCCGCTGCCGTCGTCCGTGCTTTCCTCGAACCCCGGATTCTGAACGAGATTCTGCGCCCGGGCCATCGGCGCGAAGGCGATGGCCGCGAGGCCGAGGATCACGAAAGCGAGAGCGTGCCGCAAGCCCTATGTCTCCAGGTCAGGTCCCGTTAGCGCAGGGATTATATCGCACTTCGCGATTCACGCCACAAAATCCGCGCGCTAGGTGGGAAAAGCCATTCAAAAAATTTTCCGCGTCCATGTCGGCAGCAGGCATAGTCGTTCGTCCTAGGGGAAAACCAGGAGCCAATCATGCAATACGCCATACTTTGCTATCACGATGAAGACGTCGTCTGGTCCTGGAGCCAGGAGGAGGACAAGGCGGTCATGGACCGCATTGCCGTGGTCAGCGAGGGTCTGACCAAGGCCGGCAAACTGGGCACCTCGCTGCGCCTGTTGCCGACCACCGCCGCGACCACGCTGCGCAAGACGCAGGACCCGCCGCTGGTGATCGACGGCCCCTTCGCCGAGACCAAGGAGCAGCTGCTCGGCTTCTATCTCATCGATGTCGAAGACCTCGAGGGCGCGCTGTCGGTGGCGCGGGAGCTGGCCGCGGCCAATCCCGGCGGCGCCTATGAGATCCGGCCTGTCGCCGTCTTCAATCCCGACCGGCGCGGCACCGCCGCCGCATGAGCGACACGGCCTGGATCGATGCCGCGCTGACCGCCGCCCGCCCGCAGGCGCTGGGCGCGCTGCTGCGCTATTTCCGCGATCTGGATACCGCCGAGGAGGCGTTTCAGGACGCCTGCCTGCGGGCGCTCAAGACCTGGCCGGTCAATGGGCCGCCGCGCGATCCCAGAGCCTGGCTTATCATGGTCGGGCGCAACGCCGCGCTCGACGGCGTCCGCCGCCGCACCCGCCAGACCGAACTGCCGCCCGAGGAAGCGATCTCGGACCTCGAGGACACCGAGGCAGCGCTGGCCGAGCGGCTGGACGGTTCCCACTACCGCGACGATATCCTGCGCCTGCTGTTCATCTGCTGCCATCCGGACCTGCCGGATACCCAGCAGATCGCGCTGGCGCTGCGGATCGTCTGCGGGCTGACCGTGCCGCAGATCGCCAAGGCCTTCCTGGTCGGCGAGGCGGCGATGGAGCAGCGCATCACCCGCGCCAAGGCCAAGGTCGCCCAGGCCAACGTGCCCTATGGCGTGCCCAGCGCGGTGGAGCGGTCCGAACGCCTGGCCGCCGTCGCGGCCATGATCTATCTCGTCTTCAATGCCGGCTATTCCGCCGGCAACAACCCGGCGCGCGGCGAGTTCTGTGGCGAGGCGATCCGGCTCGCCCGCCTGCTGCTGCGCCTGTTCCAGACCGAGCCTGAGATCATGGGGCTGACCGCGCTGATGCTGCTGCAGCACGCCCGCGCCGATGCCCGGTTCGACGAAAACGGCGAGATCGTCCTGCTGGACGATCAGGACCGCGCCAGATGGGACGGCAAGCTGATCGCGGAGGGGCTGGCGCTGATCGACAAGGCGATCCGCGGCCAACGGCCCGGCCCCTATCAGGTCCAGGCCGCTATCGCCGCCGTCCATACCCGCGCCGCGCGCGCGGAGGATACCGACTGGGCCGGCATCGACGGGCTTTATGCCGTGCTGGAACGGATGCAGCCCTCGCCGGTGGTCACGCTGAACCGCGCCGTCGCGGTCGCCAAGGTGAACGGCCCCGCCGAAGCCCTGGCGATGATCGAGCCGCTGGCCGACCGGCTGGGCAACTATTTCCATTTCCATGGCGCGCGCGGCGCGTTCCTGCTCCAGCTCGGCCGCGCCCACGAGGCCCACACAGCCTTCGACCAGGCCATCGCACTGGCCGGCACCCCGGCCGAAGCCGCGCATATCCGGATGCATCTCGACCGGCTGGTGCGGGAGAATGCCGGGAAGTAGTCAGGCGTAGGATGGGTAGAGCACAGCGAAACCCATCGGCAGGTGCGTTGAACGATGGGTTTCGCTGCGCTCTACCCATCCTACCCTCAAAAAAATTCACCGCTCCTGTCGGTTCGACCGCCTCCCGATCGTCCTTTGGGCACAAGCGATGAACCGGAGGACATGACATGGATACGGCAATGAACAGAGCGGTGCCCCCGTCGGCTCCGACCCGCTCCGAGCGGCTTTCCAATCTGGCAGACTGCGCTGTCACCGCCGTCTTCGTATTGTCCGGCATCGATCTGCGCGCCGTCGCCTGGGGCGGAATATGGTTGCGCGATGTGGCCACTCTGAAAAACGCCCCTACCAACGCCTGACCCATCCAAGCCAAGGAGACCCGACATGCCCGCCGCCCACGAACACGAGCTCTCGCTCACCCGCCTGATCGACGCCCCGCGCGCCGCCGTCTATCGCGCCTGGACCGATCCGGAGCTGCTGAAGCAATGGTTTGCGCCCCTGCCCTACACCACGCCGCATGCCGAGCTGGACGTGCGGCCGGGGGGTGCCAACCTGATCGTGATGAAAAGCCCCGACGGGCAGGAGATGCCCAATCGCGGCACCTATCTGGAGGTGGTGCCGAATGAGAGGATCGTCTTCACCGACGCCTATGTCGGGGACTGGACGCCGTCGCCCAACAAGCCGTTCATGACGGTGATCCTGACCTTCGAGGACGAGGCCGGCAAAACCCGCTATACCGCCCGCGTCCGCCACTGGAACGCCGAGGACAAGGAAACCCATGAGAAAATGGGCTTCCACCAGGGCTGGGGCATTTGCACCGACCAGCTGGCCGCGCTCGTGACCAAGACGTGATATGGGGGAACGGCGGCAATAACCCTACGCCGCCGTTCCGTTTTTCCGTGATACGTTCCTACAAAACCATCTTTTGAGCGGCTGCGTACCGAAGTAGTGTAAATTCGGTACGTCAAGAAAAACGCTCGGAGGAACAATGCGGGTGACGTTCTACGGAACGCGGGGCTCTATCGCCACGCCCGGCCCGTCGACCGTGCGTTATGGCGGTAATACGTCTTGCGTCGCCGTAAGATCCGACGCCGGGACTCTGATCATCCTCGATATAGGAACCGGCGCCGCCGTGCTGGGGCGGGAGCTGATGGCCGAGTCGGCCCGGACCGGGCAAAAGCTCTCGGGCCATATCATGATCGGCCATACCCACTGGGACCATATCCAGGGCCTGCCCTTCTTCGCGCCTTTGTTCGTGCCCGGCAACGAGTGGGACATCTATGCCCCGCGCGGCCTCATGGAATCCCTCCAGGACACGCTGGCGGGGCAGATGGAATACACCTATTTCCCGGTCGAGCTGGACCAGCTCGGCGCCACCATCCGCTATCACGACCTGATCGAGGGCTCGCTCAATGTCGGCGACGTGGCCGTCACCGCGCGCTATCTGAACCATCCGGCGCTGACCTTGGGCTATCGCCTGCATGCCGACGGGGCGACGATGGTCTATTCCTGCGATCACGAACCCCATTCGCGCGCGCTGGCGATCGGCCCCGGCCCGATCGAGGGCCAGGACGAGGAGCACGCCGTGTTCCTGGCCGACGCCGACCTCGTCATCCATGACGCGCAATATACGGCGAGCGAATACGCCGCCAAGGTCGGCTGGGGCCACAGCACTGTCGAATATGCCGTCAACATCGCCCGCCATGCCGGGGTGCGGCGGCTGGCGCTGACCCATCACGACCCGGTCCGCAATGACGAAGCGGTCGACGCCGTGCTGAAGGGGCTCAAAGACAGCGGCGCCGCCGGCGACATGGAAATCTTCGCCGCCGCCGAGGGTATCACGATCGAGCTCAACGGCCAGGCCGAGCGGCCGCCGATCCACGAGCATGTCTCGGCCCATACCAACGTCACGCAGTCCATCGTGCAGGGCAAAGTGCTGATGGCGATGGCGGACCCGGACCGCATCGACAAGATGCGCAAGATCCTGGCCGGCGACCATTTGCGCGAGATCGTGGTGCCGCCGAGCGAAGCAGCCGCCGCCGTGGCGCGCGAGGCCCCGAGCCTGCTGGTGCTGGAGTTTGACGGCGACCACAAGAGTGCGGCGGCGATCGCCAAGGAGATCCGCGCCGACAATCCCGACCTGCCGATCATGCTGGTGACCAACCATGGCGATGAAGGCCCCGGCGAAGGCGGGTTGTTCAGCGACCGGCTGGCCGAGCCGTTCTCGGCCCAATATGCCCGCGCCAGGATGCGCGCCGCGCTGATGCGACGGGCCTCGCAGTGGGTGCGGGCGCTCAGACCGCCGGACGAGGAGAAGCGCCTCGCCACGCTGCACAAGCTCGGCATCCTCGATACCGAGAAGGAGGAGCGGTTCGACCGCATCACCCGGCTGGCGGCGGCGATGTTCAACGTGCCGGTGGCGCTGATCTCGCTGGTCGACAGCGAGCGGCAATGGATCAAGTCCTCCGCCGGGGTGGACGTGACCGAGACCCCGCGCGACGAGGCCTTCTGCTCCCACGTCGTCGCCGACCGCAAACCGTTGCTGATCCAGGATGCCCGCAACGACCCCCGCTTCGCCGAGAACCCGCTGGTGACCGACGGGCCGAAGGTGCGCTTCTATGCCGGCTATCCCCTGTTCATGGACGACGGCGCCTGCGTCGGCACGCTGTGCCTGATCGACAACAAGCCCCGCGACTTCGGTGGCCGGGGGCTGGCACTGCTGAGCGACATGGCGCAGCTGGCGAAGAAAGAGCTGGAGAAGAAGCCGGGCGAGGCCGACGCGCCGCAGAGCAAACTCGTCGCCGGCTAAAATAACGGGGCCGGGCCGAAACCCGGCCCCAAGGGCAGGACCTGACAGGCCAAGAGGGTTTCCACAGCCTGTCAACGCCGGATAAGACGGCCGTGCGGTGTGGAAAATTCCCTGACAGGCAAAAAATCCCTGGCCTGCCTAGGTGCACCACAGCGTTTGGTGAACCAGTCGCGGATTCGGACAGGGGCCGGCGGGAAGCGGCAGCGTCATACCTGGGCGCCACAGGCCGAGACGGCGCTCGATATTGGGCATCTCGGAATCGATTACCGCCAATGGATTGCCGTCCAAATAGCGGGTGGCGCTGCGATAGCGAAGCACCTGCTCGTAGGTGAAATCCGATCCCGGCTTGCTGACAGTAACCCAGTATCCGAAGGGCGCATCCGACGTCGGCTCGACCGAGATCACACTGCCCTGCAGAGGGCCGGACGTAACGAAACGATCTTCCTCATTGTTGTTGCGGCCGGTGGTGTGTGCGTAGACCTGCTCGAAGCGTTCCTCAGACCTGTTGTATGCAAGCAGTTGCGTGAACACGGCCTGATTGCCATCGTCGCTGTGCTGACTTGCGACCTGAAGCAGGAACCGCGGGTCCTTATTCCCGCGGCGGGCAAATACCACCTCCGCGTGCTTCAGATAGTGCGGCGCCCAAGCGTCCGCCGGAACAGGCGCCGGCGCTTCCGGCATCGCCACCACGGGATCGCAGGGCGCGGCCGGGCCGGGCTGAAGGCAAAGGTGAATAAGCCCCGGCACATACCCGCCCTTATAGTCGCCTGAAATCAAACCGATCAGGTCCGGATCGACCGGCACGAATACTGCCCCCTCCTGCGTCGCGACGAATCGCCATGGCAGTGCGGTACCGAACGTCTTCGACATATCGATCTCGACCTTCAACGGCACCGGTGGAGGTTCCGCGTGAACCGCCCGAATTCCAGCAGTCCACAAAAGGATAGAGGCCGCTACGCATCGCCCAGGAAACCGCATCGCCAGCGCCCTCCAACCCATCGCGTCAAACGTCGACCATCACCGCATCTCCGTCTATCCGCACGGGATAGGTCGCGGCCTGCTTGGTCTTGAATTTCAGGAACAGCAGATGCGCCACGTCGATTACCGCGCCGGTCGCGAGATCGAACGTGGCCTTGTGCAGCGGGCAGGTCACCGTCTTGCCCTCAAGCCTGCCCCGGCTGAGATTGCCACCCAGATGCGGACAGCGCTGCTGCATCGCATAGAACACCCCGTCGACATGGGCGACCAGCAGCTTCGTGCCGCCGGCGGCGACGGATTTCATCGTACCGGGTTGAATGTCTGTTGTTTTGGCGACGGCTTGAAACGCCATGAGTTTCCCCTCCCTGTTCGACTTTTACGGCGATGGCTCGCCTCTTTCCCCCAACTATATCCCATGCCCCGCATCGCAACGACGACCAAAAATGCCGCTGAAAGATATGGGCCGGAAACTGCTGACACCCCTTCCGTTTGCACTTAATCTCGCCGCCGATCCGCGCGCGCCTGACGCTTGCGGGCGGATAGGCTTGGAGAGAACGGTTCATGGCGAAGACGCCGCGTTGGGCGGTTGCGGCACAGGTGGCGGTCGGAGTGGCGATCGTCGCGCTGGGTGCCTGGGCTTTGCAGCCCGGCGGCTATGTCCGGCCGGTCGGCGTCCCGCGTGAACAGGTCTCCGAGCACTTGCCGAAGGACCGCCCGGAGCGGTTAAGGGGCCTTATCCGGCTTCCGGGGATCGAGAGTGATCATATTTATTACGATCAGAATTTCGAGATTACTGTTGATCCCTCCGGGCACCCTAAGACGGTTAGGTACCGGGCACCGGTCGCCTCCGAAGCTGTGGCTCCGCCGGCTATCGCAGAGGCGGCTGTCGCCGGGATACGAACATGGCGCTTCATCCCGTTCCAAGTGAAGGGTCGTCCAGTCCACGCCTGGTTCGTGGGACAGTTCGATATAGTACCAGAGCCGGATCGGCCAACGAGCCACGTCCCCTTTCCTCCAGTCACCGACGTGAATAACGTGGTTATGACCTACGACGAGGCTGGCCCAAGAGCCCTCCCCAGGGCAGTGACGGTCCACGGCAATGGCCATATCGAAATCGCCAATACGTCGGTCCTATCCCAGCAACATTTCCAGACAACGATTTCGCAAGAGCAAGTACTGAGTTTAATCGACGGCTTCCGGCGCGCCGACTTCTTTTCCTTGAAGGACGATTACGACGGCGGCCCCACCGAAGGGATACGCAAGAGACTATCAATTACTATAGATGGTCAGACAAAAACGGTTGAGGAAGCTAACGGCGAATATGCAGGCTTGGCCAACGCTGTCATGGAAGTTGAGAGCGCACTCCAACGCGCCAGTGGCTTAGACCGTTAAACCCCGATCACCCCTGCCGCAGATGCTTGAACGCCACGTCCAGCTGCGTCAGGTCCACCGCCTCAACCCGTCCACCCGGCCGCTCCTCGATCCTTTGGGTCACGCCGGGGGCGTTGCCGAAGACCTCGATGGTGGTGCAGCCGTCCTTGCCGGCGGTCTTGGGGCCGTACATTTCATGCGCTTTCGAGGTCATCACGTCGCCGGGGCGCAGGGTGCGGTCCCCGTCCTTCAGCGTGCCGCGGACGATCACCTCGAAGCGGTCGCAGGGGTGGGCGTGGCGCATGATGGTGAAGTCGGGCGGCATCTCGACCACCACGGCCACCGGCGTGGCGTCGTTGTCGGGATCGCCGAGCGGGAAATAGGAGGCGCGCAGGCCGAAGGACTGCACCCGCTCGAACAGGGCGCGGAACCGCTCGGGCGCCTGCCAATAGTCCGCGTCGTCATCCATCGAATAATCGGGCATCTCGCCTCCCCATCTTTCCCGCGACGGCGCCTGCACAGCGCCATTGCCGCAATTTCTACCGCATATTCCCTAGCGAAACCCATCTGAAGTTTTGGGTGGAACGCATCGCCGGCTTTTACGTTTGCAGTTCGGTCGATGTCAGGAGGATTGGGATGTCAGCTGCCGCTCCCTTTGGCGACGATGTGCGCGCTGCGCTCGAACCGGGCGGACGCGTGGCCGAACCCATCATCGAGACGATCGTCGAGCCCCGGCCCGCTTTTCCCACCACGCCTCCGCCGCCGGGCAAGCCGTTCCGGCTGCATCCGGAATGGGCTCAGCGCGGGCCGTTCTGGTAATCGCCTCATCGCCCGATTTTCGCCGGAATCCCGTGACAATCCTAAGCCCGCACGCGTCGAACGGGGCGAAATCGGATGTCACGGATTCCAAACACTCTGTCCCGCCGCGGCGTCATCACCGGCCTTGCCGCCGCCATCGCGTGCCCGGCATTGGCAAGCCCGGCGCGGCGCGGCGCCGAGGCCCTGGTCGCCGCCGCCCGCCGGCAGGTCGGCGTCACGCTGGCCTACGATCCGGATTATTCCAAGATCGGCTTCCCGAACGGAGACGTCCAACGCAGCCGGGGCGTGTGCACGGATGTCGTGATCCGCGCCTATCGCGACGCCTTCGGGCTCGATCTGCAGGCGCTGGTCAACGCGGACATGCGCCGGGCCTTCGGCGAATACCCGCATCTATGGGGATTGCGTGCGCCCGATCCCAGCATCGATCATCGCCGCGTTCCCAATCTGCGGACCTTCCTGGCGCGCCAGGGCGCACGGCTGCCGATTCCGGCGGCCGAAGACGGCTGGCAGCCCGGAGACATCTTCACCAGCCTCATCGACAGGCGGCTGCCGCATATCGGCTTCGTCTCCGACCTAAGGCCCGACGGCCGGCCGGGCTGCATTATCCATAATATCGGCGCGGGCGCGCACGAGGAGGTCGCCTTGTTCGACTATCCCGTCACCGGCCGATACCGCTGGGCGCTCGACGCCTGATCGCCAGATCGGGCACGACGTCCGCATTGGCAGCCATCGCGTGAACGCCTAATCTGCGCTTAATCAAAAGCAGACGGGGAATCTTCTCATGCCTGACGATCTGGGGCGGACCGGGCGGTGTCCGGGGATATCGACGGCTGAGATCCTGGCGGCCGACATCAAGCCGGCCCCCGCCTTCATGGGCGAGGGCGACGTCACCGACATTCCGGGCGCCGAATATTCGATCGACGCCTATACCGACCCCGCCTTTCATAGGCGCGAAGTCGAAACCGTGTGGTCGCGCTGCTGGCAGGTGGCGTGCCGCGAAGACGAAGTCCCGAACGCGGGCGACTTCACGGTCTATGACATCGCCGACATGTCGGCCCTGATTATCCGGGGCCGAGACGGCACCTTGCGCGCCTTCGTCAATTCCTGTCCGCATCGCGGCACGCGGCTGGCCGACGGCAGCGGCAACACGCCCCGCATCCGCTGCGGCTTCCATGCCATGACCTGGGATTGCGACGGGGACCTGAAACAGCTGACCTGCGCCTGGGATTTCGCCGACGCCCCCCCGGGCGCCTTCGCCCTGACGCCGGTGAAACTGGACCGCTGGGGCGGCTTCGTCTTCGTCAATTTCGACCCCGGGGCGGGGGCCCTCAAGGACTATCTGGAGGGCCTGCCCGAGCATTTCGCCCCCTGGAAGATGGAGGAGCGGTTCACCGCCGCCCATGTGGTCAAGCATCTGGACTGCAACTGGAAAGTGACGGTCGAGGCCTTTATCGAGACCTTCCACGTCATCGGGCTGCATTCCGAATCCCTGCCCTTCTTCGGGGACATCAACTCGCAATACGACGTGTGGGCCGGCAAGCGGCATATCTCGCGCATGATCAACCCGTCAGGCGTATCGAGCCCGCATCTGGGCAACAAGATGACGCCCGAGCGGACCCTGGCCGCGGCGGTGAAGTTCGGCCTGTGCCAGGACGGGCCGCTCCAGCCCGGCGAGACGGTGCGCGGCCGGATCGTCGCCAATCTGCGCGGCTTCTACGGCGGCACGTTCGGCGTCGACCTCTCCCACCTCTCGGACAGCGAGGTGCTGGACGTCATCGAGTACAACCTGTTCCCCAACCTGATCGTGTTCGGCGGCTACGGCTCGCCGCTGGCCTATCGCTCGCGGCCGGACGGGGACGACCCGAACAAGTCGATCTTCGAGGTATGGCTGCTGCTGCCCCATGCCGGCGAGAAACCGCCGCCCGCCCCGACCCGTGTGCTTGGACCGCATGAGAGGTTCGGCGATGTGGCGGAGCTCAGCTATTACGGGCCGGTCATCGACCAGGATGCCGATATGATGCCGCGTGTGCAGCGGGGCCTGCGCGGGAACCGCAACGGCAAGATGACGCTGGGCGCCTATCAGGAAATCCGCATCCGGCACCTGCGCCAGACATTGGCTGAATATATGAATCAAGTTTGAGATTCTTTGTGTCAAAGTTTTGGAATCGGATACTATATTTGCCTTGATCCCGCGTTCGCCGGAGAGGGCGTCCTTGGACCACATCAACCCGTCGCCGGCCATCCTCGGCATCGCCCTGCTGGCCGGGCTGATCGAATTGGCATGGCGGCTGAGGACGGGGCGCGGCTATGACCGGGCGGATGCCTGGGGATCGGCCAGGATGGCCATCGGCCATATTCTGGCCGGCCTGTTCAACGGATTCCTGATCGCCCTTATATTCAGCCAGGTTTCGCGGCTGATGCCGGTGCATTGGCCGCTCGACGACTGGCGCACCTGGGCGGTCGGCTTCGTCCTGGTCGAGTTCGCCTATTACTGGTTCCACCGCCTATGCCACGAGATGCGGTGGCTGTGGTCCACCCATGTGGTCCACCATTCGGTCGAGGAACTGACCCTGCTGTCGTCGCTCAGGCTCGGCTGGACCAACTTCTTCTCGCTGGGCTGGCTCGTCTATGTGCCGGTGGTGATGGCCGGCTTCGACATCCGGCTGGTGCTCGCCATCCTGGCCGTCGACCTGCAATATCAGTTCTTCCTGCATACCGAGGCGCCGATCCGGCTGGGGCCGCTGGAGTGGGTGCTGAACACCCCCGCCCATCACCGGGTGCACCATGCCTGCAACGGGCGCTATCTCGACAAGAACTACGGCGGCATGGTGATCGTGTTCGACCGGTTGTTCGGTACCTTCGCCGAGCTTCAGCCCGGCGACACGCTGCGCTATGGCCTCGTCCACCCGCTGCGCTCGCGCTCGACCCTCGAGCTCGCCTTCGGCGGCTGGCGGCAACTGTTTGCGGATATGCGCCGGGCGGGCAGCCTGGGCGCGGCGCTGCGGCTGGCTCTCAGCCGCCCCTAAAGCGTGAAGGTCGCCGCCTGGCCACGCACGGCCCCGGTTTCGTCGGCCAGTTGCCAGATGACGGTGTCCGAAATGCGGAACCGCCGCCCGGATTTGGCGATGCGGATGCCGCTATAGCCGGCGACGAAACCATCCCGGGTGACCGCCTCGAGCACCGCCTGGCGTTTCTCGCGCAAACCCGACTCGGCCGATAGGCGGGACGGCAAGGTCACGAACTCGTCCCAGTCATAGCCGAAGCAGGATTGCGCCGCCCGGTTGGCATAGATGAAGCGGGGGTCGGGGTCGGTGTTGTGCGCCAGCACCACGAACGGCGCCTCGCGATACAGCCAGGCGGCGGATCCGGCGCCCAGCGGCCTGCCCACCAGCCTTGCGAAGCTGCCGGTCAACAGGGCGAAGAATTGTGAATCCTCCGGCGCGGGATTGGCGTAGAATGGGCTCATATGCGTGGGAGTCGGGCGTAAAGCTCAATTTTTCAGAGAATTGCGAGGGCTGAACCGAGCGGACAGAAGCAGCGTAGAGAAGATCGTCCATCGCCATCCGATGCAAGCAACAAGGGAGGGTAACCGATGACTATCGCGAGTGACTTCAACAAATCCGGTCTCGTCGACCGCGTCAAAAACATTCTGCTCAAACCGGCCGAGACCTGGGGCGTGATCGACCAGGAGCCGGCGACGGTCAACAGCCTCTATACCGGCTATGCCGCCATCCTCGCCGCGATCCCGCCGGTCGCCGGCTTCATCGGCGGGCAGGTCTTCGGCGTCGGCGTCTTCGGCATCACCTATCATCCGCCCTTCATCGGCTCGCTGGTCGGCGCGATCCTGCAGTATGTGCTGAGCCTGGTCGGCATCTATATCGTGGCGCTGATCATCGACGCCCTGGCGCCAAGCTTCGATGGGCAGAAGAACCGCGTCCAGGCGATGAAGGTCGCTGCCTATTCCTACACGGCCGCATGGGTCGCGGGGATTTTCGGGCTGGTTCCGGCCCTGTCGCTGCTGTCCATCCTGGGCGGGCTTTACTCGCTCTACCTGCTGTATCTCGGCCTGCCGCAGGTGATGCACGCGCCGCAAGCCAAGGCCATGGGCTATACCGCGGTCACGGTCATTGTCGCGATCGTCATCATGTTCGTGACCAGCCTCATTGTCGGTGCGCTGGGCATCGGGGCGATTACTGCCGCCGGCGGCGGCCATCTCACCAGCGGCGCAGGCAGCAGCGGCAGCGCCGGCACGCTGCATATCGGCGGCGCCACGGTCGACCTCGACAAGCTGAACGCCGCCGCCAAGCAGATGGAGCAGGCCGGCAAGCAGGTGGCGGCCAGCACCAATGGCGAGGCGGGGGACACCAAGGCCGCGGCGGCGATCTCGTCCGACATCCTGCAGAGCTATCTGCCCTCATCCTTCGCCGGCTATTCGCGCGGCGATGTCGAGGCGAATTCCGGCGGCATCGCCGGGTTCTCGGGCACCAATGTAGAAGCCCAGTATTCCAAGGGCGACGCCCATATGAAGCTGTCGATCACAGACCTCAACGCCGCCGGGGGCTTTGCCGCCCTGGCGGGCCAGTTCGGGGTCGAGACCTCGAAGCAGACCGCCAACGGCTATGAGAAGCTGGGCAAGGTCGACGGCAGGATGACCACCGAGGAGTGGCACAAGGACAGCAAGAGCGGCAAATACGGCGTGCTGGTCGCCGACCGCTTCATGATCGAGGCGGACGGCGAGGGCGCCGACATGGACGACCTCAAGGCCGCCATCGGCGCGGTCGGCCCGAACAAGCTGGAAAAGCTGGCGAAGAAGTAGCCGGCGTCAGGCCGGAATCGCCGCCACCGCGCTGATCTCGACCTTCATCGCCGGGTGGCCCAGCCGGGTCACGCCGACGATGGTCGACGCATTGGGCGGGAACGGGGCGCCGTCCAGCGCCGCGTTCATCCCAGCGACGAACTCAGCGGTCTTCGCCTCATCCAGATCGACCACATAGAAGGTCGAGCTGACCACATCGGCCGGCGTCGCGCCGACCGCCTCCAGCGCCGCCTTCAGGTTCTGGAAGGCCCGGATCGTCTGCGCCTTCAGATCGTCGCCGCCGACCAGATTGAAGGCCGGATCGAACGGCCCCTGGCCGGCGATGAAGGCCAGCCGCCCCGGCGGCGCGACGACGATCTGCGAGAAGGCCGGCAGCCGGAACAGCGTGTCCGGATTGACGTGCTCGACTGCCATCAGATCAATCCTCCAGCGGGTTGGACCTGAGCTGGAACTTCACGATCTTGCCCTGGGTGCCCTCGCCGCCCTCGGTATGCCACAGCGGCACGCCGCCATAGTCGGCCCACAAACCCCGGCCCTTCCAGCCGGCCTTCGGGTCGTCTATGCGCCCGTCCATGCCGCGCGTGTAGAAGTTCATCGGATAGGGCACGCGCAGCACGACCTGCTTGCCCGTTGCCGGCTCCATCGCGATCAGCGAGTCCGACATTGTGCCGGGCAGGATCGGCACGTCCTTGCCCAGCCCCAGCACGTTCTGCTGGTCGACCCACGTCATGTTGTGCCAGTCGGCGGTACCGACCTGAGTGCCCTTCACCTTCGGGCCGGGCGAGTCATAGAAGGTCCAGCCTTCCGGGCATTGCTGGCCGGTCGCGGTCGGGCCGTTGGTGACCTTGCACTTGGACCGGTCGAACCGGCCCATCTGGCCCGAGCCGAAGGCCGCCCAGGCGATGCCGTTCGAATCGAGATCGACGCCGCGCATGTTGAAGGCGGCATAGTCGCCGCTCGGCAGCTTCGGCGGCTCGTAATACTCGACCGAGCAGGTCTCGGGCGGGTTCTTGCCGGGCGACATGCGGACCAGGCCCGACGGCACCGCCGGCGAGTACTTCGCGATCCAGATGCTCTGATCCTTCGGGCTGATGCCCATGGCATAGAGGAAGCCGTTGATGCGGGTGTCTTGCGGGCCGGTGGTCTTGGCCGCGCCCTCGACCTTGGCATCCTGGCCGCCCTCGGTCGCACCTTCGCCGGTGGCGCCGGGCGTCTTGGGCTGGATCCAGGCCGTACGGTCCTGGGTCATCTTGCCGTCGCCCGACGTGTCCAACACCAGCGGGCACCAACCCTCGGCCTTGGCGGGGTCATGGGTCTCATCCCACACCTTGGTGTCGATCCAGCCGATCACATTGGTGTCGCCCGAGAAATAGAGCGTGTTGTCCTTGTCCCAGCTGAACTGCAGGTGATGGGTGCCGAAGCAGGTCGGGATCAGCTCCATCTTCTTGGTCGCCGGATCGTAGAGCACGATCTCCCGCCCCTGCTTGGACTCGGTCGGGAACAGCTTGGCGTATTTGCTCTTCGTGCCGTCGGTGCAGAAATCAGCGTTGGGCGTCGCGTCGCCGCGGATGTCCGACATCCAGACGCGGCCCTTCTGGTCCAGCATCGGATTGTGGATGCCGGCATCGATATTGTGCGCCTTGGCGAGGCCGGGGATATCGACCTCGGACGGGGTGTTGGTCTTGGGATCGAACACGACCAGATGGCCGTTCAGATCGTCCGTGCCATAGACCGGGCCGTTGGCGTTCACCGTCGGCGTGCGCTTGTCGGTGGTGATCTCGTCATGGACGAAATTGCCGCCCGCCCAGTCCCATTCGGTGAGCACGACATCGCGCTCACGGCCGCTCGGCCGGGGCGGTGCGGCGGGGGTCTCGCCGGCGGCGATCCGGTCAGACCAGCTGGCGAACATCTTCAGCCCGCGCTCACGGCCGTAATGGGCCATGTTGTTCTGCATGATGGCCGAGAAGTCCTTGCCGAAATTGCCGACCGTGACGTCGCCCGGCCCACGCGCCATCTGGATGCGCTGGGCCCAGCCCTCGACGCTGCTGCCGGTCGAAGCCAGCTCACGCGTCGCCTTGTCGCCGATCTGGTGGCAGTAGAGGCAGTTCTCCTTCATGTGGGCCAGCCAGATCTGCTGGCTGGTCATGGTCGGCGCGATGCCGTTGCCGGTCGTGCCGGTGCCGGGGAACTCGGTCTTCGCAGGCGGCTCAAGCAGCGCGTACCAGTAATTGGCCGGGTAGTACTCGGCGGCTTCCTTGGCCGACGGGGCGACGACCGCCTTCAGGTCAAGCGACTGGCCTGGGCTGGCCTCGACCGGGTTCGAATCGACCAGGCCGTAGCCCCGCGCCCAGACCTTGTACTTGGCGTTGGGAAGCTCGGGCAGCAGATAGCGGCCCTGGTCGTCGGTGACGACGATCTTCACGAACTTCGTCGGCAGGCCGGTGGTCTCGGCGATGACCCAGACCCCCGCCTCCGGCCCCTTGGCGCTGGCGACCTTGCCGGTGATGGTGTCGGCCTTGGGTTTCGGCGCGTCGGCGGCCTGCACCGCACCGCCCGTCATCAATCCGCCAGCCATCACTCCGAATGCGGCCAGAGCCGCCAGTGCCTTCCCGCTCATGACTTCCTCCCGCTTACTTGGCCGCCGGTGCGGCCGGCGCAGCTTCCTCCACCGTCACCTGGGCGTGCAGCCAGGGCTCGCTCTTCGACGTGTAGTCGTAGGTGCCGGGCTTGGTGAAGGTATAGCTGCCGGTCTTGCCCGGCTGGATGTCGCCGGTGGTCCAGGACCCGTCCATGGCCGTGGCGTCGTGGACCTCCTTGCCGGAGTTGGTCCAGGTCACCTTGGTGCCGGCCGCGACCTTGACCCGCATCGGGGTCAGGGCGTGCTCGTCGACCGTCTTGCGGACGAATTCGAGGCCGGTATCGCTGATCTCAGGGCTGAACTGGACCTGGTCGGTCGAGACGACGCGACCGCTCATCTGCGTCTCGGTCTTGGGCGGCGTCGGCGCCGGCAACGGCTGGACGGTGCCGCCGATCTTGAAAGCCCACAGCGCGCTGGCCGCCGGGATGGCGACATACTGCGTGCCCGCGACCTCATAGGTGATCGGCGCGCCGCCGGCATTGGTGCCGGTCTGGAACTCCCACAATTTGTCCCCGGTCTTGACGTCATAGGCCTGGAAGTTGCCGTCCGGCTCGCCATGGAAGGCGACGCCGCCGGCCGTGGTCGAGATGCCGCCCGAGTTCTGGATTTCGTAGGGCGTATCCTTGCGCCAGACGATCTTGTTGGTCTTGGCGTCGATCGCCGCGATCACGCCGTGCGTCTTGATGCCGGCGCCGGTCGAGACCGCGATGAAGAATTTCGGGTCCTGATAGCGCTTGATCCATAGCGGCCAGCCGGGCGAGCCGACGGCATAGAACATGTTCGTTTCGGGATCGTACGACATCGGCGCCGACCGGGTCGTCAGGATCGGATACATCGCGTTCGGCGTGTCGTAATTGATCGGATCGAATTCGCACATCGGCTTGAAGCCGGTGGGAATCTGGTCCTTCGGTTCGCATTTCGGGCCGAGCTGGTCGGCGCCGACCGAGAAGGGCTGGGTCGGCGCGGTCTTGAGCCGCGGGTCCTGCGGCACCGGCCGTTCCTCGACCGGGAAGACCGGCTTGCCGGTGGCGCGGTCGAGCAGGAACAGCATGCCGTCGGTGCGCATCGCCGCGATGGCCTTCACCGGCTTTCCGTCCTTGCCGGTCGCATTATAGAGCACCATCGGCGTGCCGAGGTCCTGCTCCCAGATGTCGTGATGGACGACCTGATAATGCCAGCGCGGCTTGCCGGTCTTGATGTCGAGCGCGACGACGCTGTCGGTATAGAGATTGTCGCCGGTCCTCAGTTCACCGCCCCATTGCGGCACCGGGTTGCCGACGCCGAAATAGATGAGGCCCAGCGCCGGATCGACCGCGCCGTTGACCCACACGCCGCCGCCGCCCTTCTTGTATTCCTCATTGTCGGCCGGCCAGCTGTCGTGCCCTGCCTCGCCCGGGACGGGGATGGTGTTGAAGCGCCAGAGCTGCTTGCCGGTCTTGGCGTCCAGCGCGACGATGCGGCCGGACAGGCCGTAATCGCCGTTCGCCATGCCGGTGATCACCTTGCCGTCGACATAGGTCGGCCCGGCCGGCAGGGCCTGGCCCTTCAGCGCCGGATCGTCGCCGACGATGCCGGTCCAGACCAGCTCGCCGGTCTTTTCCTTCAGCGCCACGATATGGGCGTTCGACAGGCCGACGAAGACCATGCCCTCGCCGACGGCGACACCCTTGTACATGCCCGATGCCGCGGCCTCGGGCTTGTAGTTCCAGATCTCCTCGCCGGTCGCGGGGTTGATGGCATAGACATGCGCCCCGGCGGTGATGAACATCATGCCGTCGGCGACGACGGGGGACGCGCGGGACTGCTCGCCATCGAACTTGTGCATCCAGGCGCCGCCCAGCTGCTTGATATTGGTGGTGTTGATCTGCTTCAGGGTCGAGAAACGGTTATTGTCCCAGCCGCCGGCCACTGCCGGCCAGTCCTTGCCCGCCGGCTGGCGCAAGTCGGGGCCGCCGGCGCCCGCGGCTAGAACCGGCATCGCCATGGCACTCGAAAGCAGAGCCGCCACCACCCATTTAGACTGGCTGGACATGTTTTCTTCCCCTTGTTTTTCACGCCTTTGCGGCGCGCCTGTTCCCCACCCGGATCGCCCGCTCGGGACGAATTCGCTCCGCCGGCGGGCATTGTGCCGGGAAACAGTATTAAGTCTCGCTCAACGTGTCCATCGGCAAATTCGGCCCGTGGACATCCCGTCCGGCGCTACTGTGGCGGCAACGGTACGGTACCGTACCCGAAACCCGCGCCAGCCCTTTACTGGCGCGCGTCCGCGGTTATTTCGAGACTAAGCCTAGATTTAGAAAAATGTCAGCCATGCTCACCAATTTCAGCGCCAATCCCGGGCGACACAGGGAAGTTCTTGACACCTCCTCAATGTCATGCTGCTCCTAGTATTAGGCTAAAATTACCAAAGGCCCGAACTGGATGGGCCAAAGCAAAAATTTTAGCGGGGGATGTAAGTATATCGATGAAACCCAGTCAGCGGATACCGGGATAAATGTACAAAAAACATGCCCATAGGGAAGGTAGCCGTCTGTCGCGGGAAGAACGCGCGGCCGACATTCTGAAGCATGCGCGCATTCTTTTTTGCGAAAAAGGCTATAGCGATACGCTGGTGAGCGAGATTGCCGAGCGCGCCGGCGTGGTCGAGGGAAGCGTATTTCATTACTTTCCGACCAAGCGCGATCTGCTGATCAAGACTGTCGAGCAATGGTATCTCGGCCTGATCTGGGACTATGACCAGAAGCTGGAAGCGATCGAAGGCACCTGGAATCGCCTGCGCTTCATGATCTGGGGCCATCTCAACGTCATGCACGAAGAGCCGGAGATGACCAAGCTGATCCTCTATGAACTGCGCCCCGGCCCGGAATACCGCAACACCGCGATCTATGAGCTGTCACGCAACTATACGCGCCGCACGGTGGGCATCATCACCGAGGGCAAGGCGTCGGGCGAGTTCCGCAGCGACGTCCCCGACGCGGTGATCCGCGCCATGATCTATGGCGGCGTCGAGCATTACGCCTTCAGCTATCTGCGCGGCCTGGGCGACTATTCGCCCGACGAGGCGGCCGATGCGATCACCGACGTGGTCTATCGCGGCCTGGCCAATGAGGGGATCAACCAGGCCAACCTGCTGCGCGAGCCGCTGCGCCAGATCGAAGACGGACTGACCAGGCTCAAGGCGCTGACCGAGGAGTCGCTGCCGGCCCCGGCGCCGACCCTGGTCCGCCGGGCCCGCGCCTCGCGGAAATGACCCGGCCCTAGAGCGCGGTCCACTCTCCGTCCTTCTCGGCGAGGGCGCGCTCCTCGCGCAGCTTTTCCAGGTGGGCCAGCAGCGAGCGCGCCGCCCAGGGATGCTTGAACTCCGGCACGTCGTCATAGACGACGGGGGTCAGCGCCTCCAGCGTCGCCGTGCCCGCCTCGCGCACCGCCAGCAGGGTCTTGTATTCCCGAAGCTCGCGATGGCGGACCAGAAGGTCGATCATGTCGTCGGGCGCGCCGATCAGGAAGCCGTGGCCCGGCGCGAAATACCGGATGCCCTGCCCACGGATCGCCCTCAGCGACTCGATATAACGTGCCATCGATCCGTCGGGCGGATTGATGACCACGGTCGAACCCTGCATCACATGATCGCCGGTGAAGAGCAGCCCGTCCTCCTCCAGCAGATAGCAGAGATGATTCGAGGCGTGGCCCGGCGTATGGACGGCGCGGAGCGTGCAGCCCGGCAGCGCGAAGCGGTCGCCGTTCGCCGGCACGACGTCGGGCATGAAGCTCTGGTCCTGGTGCAGCCCCACGGTGGGCGCCGGCATACCGTGAACCGTGGCGCCCGTCCTCGCCTGGAGTACTGCGGCGGCGGGCGAATGGTCGGGATGGGTGTGGGTGGTGAATATCCAGCGAATCCGCCCCGGCACGGCCAGCAGGGCGGCGATATGGTCGTCCAGCAGCGGCCCCGGATCGATGACGGCGATGTCGCCGTCCTCGGGACCGATGAGGTAGGAGTTGGTGCCGGGCCCGGTCATGTAGCCGGGATTGGCGGCGGTCAATCGCCGCACGTTGCCGGTCAGGCGCGTCAGCGTATCGGGAATGATCTCATAGGACGCGGTGCCCTTGCGGTCCGGGTCCAGCAGGTTGACCTCGGCATAAGGCCCCTGGCCCGGCATCAGCAACTTCGGACCCTCACGGCCCGTGGCCGGGATTTTTTGCGCTGTTTTCCTCATGAGGCTCACTCAACTCATTGCCGAACCGCCCCGCGCTCAATATGAAGACCGGACGGGCTGTTCGCTCTTAGCACATAAGCGGCACGGTGGCGTAACGACGGGTTTCCCGCCGCGGAAACGCTGCGCCACGATGATGCAACTGGGTGTAGCCTCACGGGATAAAGCAGGATATATCTCATCGCATCTCAGGGGAGGATTTAGATGAAAAAGCAATTTGTGGCGGCGCTATTCGCGTCGACATTCCTGTTGGCGGCAGGCGCCGCCGTGCCGCAGGCCTATGCGGCCGAAGCCGTCAAGAACAGTGGGGACGATATCGGCGGCACCGTCACCAGCGCCAAGGGCCCTGAGGCCGGCGTGTGGGTGATCGCCGAGACGAAGGACCTGCCGACCCGCTTCTTCAAGATCGTCGTCACCGACGACAAGGGTCAGTATCTGATCCCCGATCTGCCGAAGGCGAAGTACAAGGTCTGGGTGCGCGGCTATGGCCTGGTCGATTCCGATCCGGTCGATGTCGAACCCGGCAAGAACGCCGATCTGAAGGCCGTCGTTGCGCCGAGCCCGAAGGACGCCGCCGAGTATTATCCGGCCGCTTATTGGTATTCCCTGCTGAATCCGCCGGCGGCGACCGAGTTCCCCGGCACCGGCGCAACCGGCAACGGTATTGCGCCGACCATGATCACCCAGCAGCACTGGCTCGAGAACATGAAAGAGCAGTGCATGTTCTGCCACCAGCTGGGCGACAAGACGACCCGTACGCTGCTGACCGGCGGCAACTCGGTCGAGGGCTGGGCCCAGCGCATCCAGATGGCCCGCGCCGACGGCGACCCGGCCATCGGCAATAACGGCAAGAGCCTGTCGCAGCAGATGCAGAACAACATGGCCCACTTCGGCAAGGACCGGGGCCTGAAGATGTATGCCGAGTGGACCGACAAGATCGCCGCCGGCGCCCTGCCGCCGGTTCCGCCGCGTCCGGAAGGCATCGAGCGCAATGTCGTGCTCACCATCCAGGATTGGGGCCAGGGCCGCTTCATTCACGACCAGGCCTCGTCCTATCGCTGGGACCCGAAGGTCAATGCGGGCGGGCCGATCTACGGCATGGGCACGCTGCACGGCACGCTGGAGATTCTCGATCCCAAGACGCACACCGCGAGCAAGATCGACATCCCCGGCATGGACGGCTCGGCGCATAACGCCGATGCCGGCGTTCACGCCGACGAGATCGACTATAAGGGCCGCGTCTGGATGCCGTCGATCTATCGCGACGGCCCGGCGCCGGCCTGGTGCTCCGACGGCTCCACGCCGTCGTCCAAGCTGTTCCCGCTCAGCAAGGACATGAACGGCGGCATGTACGCCAAGGCGTCCGCGCTTCCGGTCTATGACCCGGCGACCAAGAAGGTCACGGTCATTCCGATGTGCACCGGCGGCAACCATTCCGGCTTCACCGACGACGCCAACCACATCCTGTATATGAGCGGCGACACGCAGGCCGTGTCGTGGATCAACCTCAAGGTGTGGGACGAAACCCATGATCCGGCCAAGTCGACCGGCTGGTGCCCGATGGTGCTGGACACCAACGGCGACGGCAAGATCGACCAGGACAAGACCAAGTGGAACCCGCCGACCTTTACCCTGGCCGGCGATGTCGGCGAGACCGGCGGCGGCAACTCGCAGGAAGCGAGCGCCAAGGCCGTCGCGGGCGCGCCGAAGGATCCGACCAAGGATACGGTGCTCAGCACCTATCTGTACGGCGCCTCCACCGCCAAGGACGGCTCGGTATGGCTGGCCGGCTATGTGCCCTACGTTCCGTCGGGCATCGTCCACCTGATCCCCGGCAAGAACCCGCCGGAGACCTGCAAGACCGAGTACTTCCAGCCGCCGAAGATCAACGGCAAGTATGCTGCCTTCGGTCTGCGCGGCGTCGGCGTCGAAGAAAACCCGAACATCGCCTGGGGCGCCTTCTCCTCGGGCCAGATCGGCCGCTTCGACCGCAGCAAGTGCAAGGTCACCAGCGGTCCGACCGCGACCGGCCAGCAGTGCCCCGAAGGCTGGACCTTCTGGGATCTGCCGAGCCCGCACCTGGGCAAGACCGAAGCCACGTCCGACTTCGTCTATTCCGAGTGGGCCGACTTCGCCAACGTGATGGGAGAGGGCAAGAACACCCACTTCTTCCCGGCGATCAACTCCGACTCGGTCCTGATGATGAAGGATACCGACCAGAAGAGGCTCTATACCTTCCGCGTTCCGTACCCGATGGGCTTCTATACCCGCGGCATGGACTTCCGGATCAATGACGAGAAGGCCGGTTGGAAGGGCCGCGAGATGACCGCGACCTATTCCAGCTCGACCCTCTGGCATCAGGAAGGCGGCGAGGGCGAGAACAGCAAGCTGGTCACCTTCCAGCTGCGTCCGAGCCCGCTCGCCGACTGAGCGGACGCGCATAGCGTGAGATTGGGCCGCCATCCTTCGGGGTGGCGGCCTTTTTCTTGACCGAGCCCGCACTCGGGCTGCTCTGCATGACAGAGCGTACATATTTCGCCACAATCGGCCCGACAGCATCCCTTGAGCACCGCCCCCATGACCGAGCCCGCCGAAAGTTTCCCGCGTCAGAGCGGCCTGCGCCTGATTGCCTTTTCGATAGCAGGCCTGGCGATCGGCGGTGCGCAGACTGCCGTGGTGCTGTATCTGCCCGCCTTCTATGCCCAGCGCTCCGGACTGAGCCTCGCCATAATCGGGAGCATCTTCATGATCTGCCGGCTGCTGAACGCGTTCAGCGATCCGGTGATCGGCGTGCTGTCAGACCGGACCCAGACCCGGTTCGGCAGGCGCAAGCCCTGGGTGATCGGCGGCGGGCTGCTGTTTCTGGCGGCGATCGTCGCGACCTATATGCCGCCGGCATTCGCCAACAGCCTTTACCTCGGAATCGCGCTTTTTGCCCTCTATCTCGGCAACTCCGCCTTCTCCACGCCGCTCTACGCCTGGGCCGGCAGCCTCTCGCCCTACTATCACGAGCGGACGCGCAACCAGACATACCTGCAGACGGTCGTATCGCTCGGCCTGGTGACGATGCTGGTGCTTCCGATTGCCGCCGGCCAAAGCAAGGTCGAGGCCGGCACGATCGCCAACATGGGCATAGCCAATATCGCCGCGCTGGTGATCGGCCTGCCGATCCTCGCCTTCTGGTTCAAGGAGCGCCCAAGCCCGCAGCTGCGCCGGCACCTTGAGTTCGGCGCCGCCATCCGGCTGCTGGCCACCGACCGGGTGGTGCTGCGCGTCATCGGTTCCGACTTCTTCGTCTCGCTCGGCCAGGGCTTTCGCGGCGCGCTGCTGGTCCTGTTCGTCACCTACTACATGAAGCTGCCCTCGATAACGATTTTCGGAGCGTCCTTCAGCCCGATCTTCGTCATCCCGCTGATCCAGTACGGGTTCGGCGTGCTCGCCTCGCCGATCTGGGGCTGGATCGGCCGAAGGCTGGGCAAGAACCGGACGCTGATCGTCGCCGAGATCACCCAGATCGTCGTCAATCTCATGCTGCTGCTGCTGCAGCCCGGCCAATACTGGGCCGTGGCCGCGCTTGCCCTGATGCAGGGCCTCAGCCAGGGATCCGGCAATCTCATGCTGCGCGCCATCGTCTCCGACGTCGCGGACCAGGAGCGGCTGAGAACCGGGAAGGATCATTCCGGCCTGCTCTTCTCGATCTTCAACGTCACCATCAATGCGGCGATGGCCCTCTCGGTCGGCATCGCCCTGCCGCTGGTGCATCAGTTCGGCTTCAGCCCGGGCGTGGCCAACAGCCCGGCGGCGCTTTCGGCCCTGCAATGGCTCATCGCCATCGGGCCGGCGATCGGCCACGGCCTGTCGGCTATACTGATGCTGAGTTTCCCGCTGACCGAGGCGAAGCATGCCGAGATCGTCCGCGCGCTGGCCGAACAGGCCGCTGCGGCGCCGGCGCCCGACGCCTTCACCCAGGCCGAGGAATCGGCCGCGGCAGCCGCCGCCCGCACCTGAGGAACAAGACGAATGGCGAAACGGCCGAATTTCCTGGTGATCGTTGCCGACGATCTCGGCTTCTCCGACATCGGCGCGTTCGGCGGCGAGATCCATACCCCCAATCTCGACAAGCTCGCCTATGCCGGGCTGCGCCTCACCGATTTCCATTCGGCCCCGGCCTGCTCACCCACCCGGGCGATGCTGATGACCGGTACCGACCATCATATCGCCGGCATCGGCACGATGCTGGAAGTGACGATCCCTGGCTTCGCGGGCGCGCCCGGTTATGAGGGCTATCTCAACGACCGGGTCGCCGCCCTGCCCGAACTGCTGCGCGACGCCGGCTACCGGACCCTGATGTCGGGCAAGTGGCACCTGGGCGACACGATCCAAACCTCGCCCTGGGCACGCGGCTTCGAGCGATCCTTCGCCCTGCTGCCGGCCGGCGGCAGCCATTACGGCGGCGGGCTGTTCAGCCGCTTCGCCACGGTCGAAACGCTCTATACCGAGGACGACCGGTTCGTCGACGTGCCGGACGGCTTCTATTCCTCCGACTTTTTCACCGACAAGCTGCTGCAGTATTTCGAGGAGCGGGCACCCGGCGAGGACCGCCCGTTCTTCGCCTACCTGCCCTATCAGGCACCGCACTGGCCGCTGCAGGCGCCGGACGAGGACATCGCCAGATATCGCGGCCGCTATGCCGACGGGCCCGACGTGCTGCGCGAGGCGCGGCTGAAGGCGCTGAAGGAATTCGGCCTGTGCGGCCCCGATGTCGTGCCCCATCCCGTCGTCGCCGACACCTGGAAGGAATGGGCCGACATGACGCCCGAGGAGCAGGCGGTCTCGGCCCGGACCATGGAGGTCTATGCCGCCATGGTTGAGAACATGGACCGCAATATTGGCCGCGTGACCGATTATCTGGCCAGAACCGGCGAACTGGACAACACCCTCGTCATCTTCCTGTCCGACAACGGCGCCGAGGGGGCGATCGTCGAGGCGATGCCGCTCAGCGGCGCCTACATCATGGAGCAGGTGCGCACGCACTACGACAACAGCCTGGACAATATCGGCCGCCCGTCGAGCTGCATCTGGTACGGCCCGCGCTGGGCCCAGGCCGCCACCGCCCCGTCGCGGCTGCACAAGGCCTTCACCACCGAGGGCGGCATCCGCGTCGTATCGTTTGTGACCTGGCCCGGCTTCAAGCGCCAGGGCGAGATCGGCACCGCATTCTCCACCGTCATGGACGTCGCCCCGACCCTGCTGGAGCTGGCCGGCGCCGCCCATCCGGGCGGGTCGTACAAGGGCAAGGACATCGTGCCGATGCGCGGCAAGTCGCTGGTGCCCTACATGGGCAAGCAGGCCGATGCCATCCATGGCAACGAGACCGGCACCGGGTGGGAACTGTTCGGCCGCCGCGCCATCCGGCAGGGCGACTGGAAGGCGCTCTTCCTCCCCGCCCCCTACGGCCCCGGCAAATGGCAGCTCTACAACCTTTCCGGCGACCCGGGCGAGATCGAGGACATGGCAGAAACCCACCCGGAAAAGCTGGCCGAGTTGCTTGCCCTGTGGGACGCCTATGTCGAGGAGAACGGCGTCATCCTGGACCCGATCACCGTCTTCGAGATGGACCCGGCGATGTATGAGCAAAGCCCTGGGTAGGCCGGCCGGTCAATGTAATCGCACTGGCAAGACGCGTGGAAAGGGGTTATCGGATAAGTGGCTGACAGCTAAGCCGGGTTTTTGATATGCTGTGTCAAAGCCCTGCTGCATCTGCGGGCGAGACATAACGAAGGTGGGCCGGGATGACCGACAAACACACTCTGGCGATCGATATCGGTGGCACCGGCCTGAAGGCCGCGGTGCTGGACAGTAAGGGCAAGTTGGTGGTCGACAGGGTACGGGTGCCGACACCCTATCCGCTGACGCCGCAGATATTCCTCGACACGCTGGCGCCGATGGTTGCGGCCCTGCCCTCCTTCGACCGGATTTCGGCAGGGTTTCCCGGCTTCGTCCGCAACGGCGTGATCATCACCGCGCCGCATTTCGGCGACAGCTGGAACAATTTCCCGATGGCCGATGCCCTGGCCAGGAAGTTCGGCAAGCCGGCCCGCGTCATCAACGATGCCGAGGTGCAGGGTTTCGGCGCGATGCAGGGCAAGGGCCTGGAGCTGGTCCTCACGCTGGGCACCGGCCTGGGCAGCGCCCTGTTCATGGACGGCAAACTGATGCCGCATATGGAATTCGCCCATTTCCCGATCCGCGAGAAAGGCGAGTTCAACCATTATGTCGGCAATGCCGCGCTGAAGAAGGTCGGCGTGAAGAAGTGGAGCCACCGGGTCGAGAAGACGATCAAGGTGTTCTTCGATCTGTTCCGTTACGACCATCTCTATATCGGCGGCGGCAACGCTTCGAAGCTGCTGCCTGAGCAGGCCGGCGATGCCAAGATCGTGGCGAACGAGATGGGGCTGACGGGCGGCATCCGCCTGTGGGACGATGTGAGCGACACGAAAGCGCCAGCCAGGAAGGCTGCTCCGGCGAAGAAAGCCGCGCCGGCCAAGAAGCCCGCACCGGCAAAGAAAGCGGCCGTTCCGGCAAAAGCGGCGGCACCGGTAAAGAAGGCTGCGCCGGCTAAAAAGCCGTCCGCGGCCAACGGCGCCGCGAAACCGGCGGCGAAGAAGCCCGCGCCCGCAAAGAAAGCCGCGGCGCCGAAGAAGCCGGCCGTACGGGTCGCGAAAACCGCATAAAAAAGGCCGCCGGGAATTCCCGGCGGCCCTCCTTACATGCGATCAGCGGCGGACTGAGCCGTCCGCGCCAACATTGGCAGACGCGCCCGGCGCAGTAACGCCGGTGCCCACGGAAGCCCCCGCGCCATTGGCGCCGGCTGAGCCGCCAGCCCCGACCGAACCACCGACACTGCCGTTGGCGGTCGCCGAAGCTGCTCCGTTCACCTGGCCGGCGGCGCTACCGGCCGTTCCGGCTGCGCGATCGGCGGTCCCGACCGCGCGCTCCTTGTCGCGGCGGGCGGCCGCGGCGGCAGCCTCGCGTTCACGGCGAATATCCAGATCGGTCGAGCCGCCGATATGGGCAGCACCGCTGCCGGTGGCTCCGATGCCGCCCACGGTGCCGCCGAGTGCGCCACCGGCGCCGCCTCCGACACCAAGGGGCCCGGCGCTGGCCAGGCCCGACACGGCCATCAATGCGACCGCTGACAGGATCATGGCTAATTTGCTGGGCATTGCAGTCTCCTTTTTCTGAGTGAAGGCATTTGCGCCTTCACCCAGGAAAACCCCATTGCAATGCCGTAAGTTCCGAAAAAACGGGAAAAATGCGCGGCTCTTTCAACCGGCGCGTGCAGAATTTCCCATCAAATCAGGCTGTTATCCCAATTTGACGAATTTCCCGCCATCGATGATCAGGCTGTGGCCGGTGATATAGGATGCCTCGTCCGACGCCAGGAACAGGATGCCGTTGGTAAGCTCGTCCGGCGTGCCGAAACGGCCCATCGGGATCTGGGCCGCCGAATGGGCGGCGATCTGCGGATCGTTGCCGAACGAGGCACGCATACTCTCGGTATCGATCACGCCGGGAATCACGATATTGACGCGGACATTGGAGGCGGCGGCTTCGAGCGCCGCGGTCTGCGACATCGAGATCAGCGCCGCCTTGGAAGCGGCATAGGCGCCAAGCCCCGGCACCGAACGCACCGCCGCGATGGTGGCGACATTGACGATCGAGCCATGGCCCTGCGCCGCCATCAGCCGGATCGCCGTCATGGTCGCGGTGAAGGCGGCATCGGCATTGACGCGGAAATTCGCCTGCCATTCCTCGATGTCGGTATCGGCGAGCATGCGGAAATGCCCGTACATCGCGTTGTGCACATGGATATCGAGCCTGCCATAGGTCTTGGCGGTCTCTTCCAGCGCGGCGCCATAGGCGTTGATGTCGGAGATATCGAGAACGACCCCCTTGCCCTTGCCGCCGGCCGCCGCGATCTCGGCGCCCAGGCTGTCCAGCAACTCCTTGCGGCGGGCGCAATAGACGATGGTCGCGCCTTCGGCCGCGAATCGCTTTACCGCCGCCCGGCCGATGCCCGAGCTGGCCCCGGCCAGGAACGCAATCTTCCCCTCGAGACGCCCCAAGATATCCTCCCCAACTTATCTATTGAACTTCACAAAACACCGTCATGGCCGGGCTTGACCCGGCCATCCACGGGTTTCAGCCGCTGCTGAATATCGAAATCTTGCGCCCGGACATTCCGCGTGGATGGCCGGGTCAAGCCCGGCCATGACGATTGGGGAAATGTCGAAGCAGAATGGAAACGCGTCAAAAGCCGACGGCAAAGTCGGCGCTTATTCAGGAACCGAAATCTCCGACACCGGCAGGCTCTCGGGCATGCCGCCCAGCGAGACGGCGCAGCGCGAGGAGGCGTTGAAGGTGGCGAGCGCCACGGCCAGGGTCGCGATCTCGGCCTTGCTGAACGTCCCCTCCAGCCGCGCCTTCAGCGCCGGGGTCACGCCCTTCGGATCGAAGAGATAGGCGTCGGTGAAGGCGAGCGCGGTCTTCTCGACATCGCTGAGGTCGCTGTCCTCATAGCCGTTGGCGATATGGTCGACCTTGTCCTCCGACAGGCCGTCGGCCTTGGCGACGTCATAGCGCACCGACTTGCAGAACACGCAATTGACCGTACGGGCATTGCGCAGCCGCACCATCTCGACGATCGCCGGGCGGATATGGTCGTTTGTCCACAGCGACTTGTTCAGCACCGCGTAGGTGTCGACCGTCTCGGGCACCAGCCCCATCGCGCTGTCGCGGATGATGTTGCCGGTCTGCTGCTTGGGGGCGGAAACGCGCGCGATAAGACCCATCGGAACCTCCTATGCGGTCAGCGTGGAATAGATGAGGGCCAGGCGGATGCGGCTGTCGATGAAGCCCAACGCCTCGACCAGGCAGACCAGCCCCTTTTCCTGATAGTGGCCGACCACCTCGGCCGCCACCTCGTCGGGAATCGATTGCGGGTCCATGAAGTAATATTCGGTGAAGTTGAGCAGCGCCTTTTCACCCGGTGAGAACAGGTCGCTGCGGCGCCAGCGCTCGCCCAGCACGGCGTCGACCTTGGCCTGGGCAAGGCCCTTGGCGGCGGGGTGCCGCTCGGCCTGCTCGGCGGTCGCCTTGTGCATCACCGCCAGCGCCAGGCGGCAGAGCTCGACCTGATCGGCCGGAATATGCGGCTGGTCCCAGAACTTGGCAGACAGATCGGCATACATGCGGGCGATATCGCCGGCCGGCGTCAGATTCGCATCCAGGTTGAAACTCGTCACTGTCCCCATTGGGCCGCCCATTCGCCGGTTCGTTCAAGATATTGGATTGAACCTAGCAACAGGATATGAGCCCGGCAACCGATTAACGAGCGAACGGGCTGTTCTACCGTTCACGTTTTACAGATTTTTAATCCCCAAATGCCGGCCGCTCGGCTATATGGTGCGGTGCAAACATCCGAAAAACGCGGAGCCGCCATGAGCGTGTATGATTTCATCGTCATCGGAAGCGGCCCCGCCGGCAAAAGAGCCGCCGTCCAGGCGGCAAAGCTGGGCAAGTCCGTCCTGGTGATCGAGAAGGGGCACCGCATCGGCGGCGTCTCGGTCCATACCGGCACCGTCCCGTCGAAGACGATGCGCGAGACGGTCCTCAACCTGTCGGGCTGGCGCGAGCGCGGCTTCTACGGCCATGCCTACCGCGTCAAGCAGGATATCGAGGCCAAGGACCTGATGGGCCGCCTGGCGACGACCTTGAACCACGAGGTCGACATACTGGAGCATCAGTTCGTCCGCAACGGCGTGAAAACCCTGTTCGGCACGGCGAAGTTCGTCGACACGCACCAGGTCGAGGTCACGACCGCGGCGGGCGAAACCTACCGGCATGAGGGCACCCGCTTCCTGATCGCGGTCGGCACCAACCCGTTCCGGCCGGCCGACATTCCGTTCAACGGCACCACGGTGGTGGACAGCGACGAGGTGATCGGGCTGCCCAAGCTGCCGCACAGCATTGCCGTGATCGGCGCCGGCGTCATCGGCGTGGAATACGCCACGATCTTCAGCGCGCTGGACCTCAACGTCACCTTGATCGAGCCCAGGCCCACCTTCCTGGACTTCATCGACCGCGAGATCATCGAGGACTTCACCTTCCAGCTGCGCGATCGCGGCATGACCATCCGCCTGGGCTCCAAGGTGGAGGCGATCACCTTCCCCAACGGGACGCCGGTGACGACGCTGGAAAGCGGCCGGCAGATCCGCACCGACCTGGTGCTGTTCGCCGGCGGCCGGATGGGCGCGACCGAGACGCTGGGGTTGGAGCATTGCGGCCTTACGGTGGATGCGCGCGGCCGCTTGAAGGTCAACCCGGCGACCTTCCAGACCGACGTGTCGCACATCTATGCGGCCGGCGACGTGATCGGCTTCCCGGCGCTGGCCTCCACCTCGATGGAGCAGGGCCGCATGGCCGCGTGCCATGCCTTCGAGATCCCGATGCCCCCGGCGCCCGAGCATTTCCCCTATGGCATCTATGCCGTGCCGGAAATCTCCACCGTGGGCATGAGCGAGCAGGAGGTCCAGCAGCGGGGCATCCATTACGAGGTTGGCGTCGCCCGCTTCCGCGAGACCTCGCGCGGCCACATCATGGGCGTCGAGCAGGGCCTTCTGAAGATGATCTTCTCGATCAAGACCCGCCGGCTGCTCGGCGTCCATATCGTCGGCGAAGGCGCGACCGAGCTGATCCATATCGGCCAGGCGGTGACCAACCTGAAGGGCACGCTCGACTACTTCATCGAGAATACCTTCAATTACCCGACCCTGGCCGAGGCCTATAAGATCGCCGCGCTCGACGCCTGGAATCGCATGCCGCGCTGACCCTCCGAGGAACTTGGTCCGAGGCCTTGCCGTTGGATTCATATCCACCTCAAGGAGCCTGCCTATGCTGAAGAATGCCCCTCCCGATCCGGCCGCCAATCTGGAAGCCGAAATGCGCGCCGATGACGAGGGCATGCCGGAGCCGCCCGAGAAGGTGGCGCACCCGCGCGCCTGGGCGCGGGAACTGGAAGAACGCGAGAAGCTTCACGCCGCCGGCTATCCCGTTCATCCGGTCGGCCGTGCCTGGGCCGATGTACTGCATTCCCTGTCCCGCCTGCTGGGCGACCTGCGGCCGCCCCGGAGAGTGACGACGGCGACGACGATCGCCGGCATTGGGGTCGGCCTCGCCGCCTATTACCTGCTGTTCCGGGACCGGCGTTATCGCTAGCGCCGGCTATTCCGCCACCGAAGCCCGCTATCGCAAGCTGCGCCGCGTCGCGGTGCTGATGGATGGGCTGGTGCGCGTGCCCGGCACCCGGTTCCGGTTTGGCCTCAACAGCCTGATCGGACTGCCGCCGGGCGCCGGCGACGCCATGCTGACCGCGGTCTCGCTCTGGATCGTCTGGGAGGCGCGGCGGCTGGGGCTGCCGCGCGAGAAGATCGCCCGCATGCTGGGCAATGTCGCGGTCGAGGCGGCGCTGGGCACGGTGCCGGTCCTGGGCGACCTGTTCGACGTGATCTGGAAAGCCAATCTGCGCAACCTCGCGATCATCGAGGAGCATCTGGCCGCGCGTGACAAGGAACGGCGGGTCACGGCGGCGGCGCAACGGGCCGCCGCCGTGCCCGGACGGCCTTAATCTTTCTTTTCGGTCGTCGTGGTCGTCGTCGTCGTGCTCTGATCGGGAGCCGGCGCCGGATTGGTGGTGGTCGTCGTTTCCTTCTTGGTTTACTTGGTCTCTGTCTTCTGGTCGCAGGCGGTCAGCGCCACCGGCATCGCCATCAGCGCAAGGATGGTCAGGGCGGTCGATAGGGTCGGCTTCATTGCAGGGTCCTTTGGTTGCATCGGTGATCGAACAACTGCGCGATACCGAAGGACGTTCCACGCCTGCCGCGTACATGATATTGCTTCTCATTCGGAGAAGGCCCATTCTTGGTGTGTGATTTCCGTTGCCGCTGAGAGGCGTCCAGTGAAGAGATACACGGTGCTTTCCGCGCTGGCCGGGGCAATCGCTCTCGTAGGCACGATCGGCGCCCAGGCGCAGTCGCTCGACAGCGGCATCCGCAACCAGCCCCTGCCCGTGCTGGTCGAGATCGACGGTTCGGTGCCGGGCTTCACCAAGGACGAGCTGGAGACCTATCTCTGCCAGCAGCTGACGGCGTCGCATCTGACCGGCTGGCGCTTCCTGCCGACGTCGCTCGCCCCCACGGGCGGCGACCAGCCGTCGAACCGGATCGTCTGGCACTTCAAGCAGTTGCCCTATGCCGGCGGCGGCACGCGCTATATCGGCCCGGCGATGTCGCGGGCGAAGGAACTGTTCGGTGTCGGCCGCGCAGTCAGCATCGACGCGAAGATTTTCCTGAACGACGAGTTCGAGGCCACCACCTTCGATGAGGTCACGATCAAGGGCGGCCCGAACGATGCCGGCCTTGCGGCCGCCATACAGAAGATCATGAAGTCGGTCGTCACCAACGCCTTCCTCACGGGATCACCCGACGGCATCCAGGCCGTATCCGCTAGAACCTGACCGACGTCCGCAGCCCCAGGATGAAAGCGTTGCCCATGTGCGGCAGCGGCGTCACGAGGGTCGGCCGCACCACGCCGCCGGTCGGGTGGAGGACCATCTGCATGTCCGGCTGCACCGTCCACCACGGCGCCAGCGCTGCCTGATAATTGACCTCGATCACGCCCTCATAGTCGGGCGTGCGAAACGGCGTACCGGTCCTGGCGCCGATGCGCTGCAGGGCGCCGACCAGTTGCTCGGCCCGGCCGCTGACGCCGGCATAGGCCGCGCCCAGCGAGACGACATCGTCGCCGCGCCCGTCGATCAGACCCTTATAGGCAAAGCCGCCGTCGATATAGAAATTGACGAAATTCCGGTCGCCCGGCGCGCCCCCGATGCGTAGGAACGCGCCCAAGCCGTGGTCCTCGGTATCCGGCGCGCGGTACAGCAGCAGGTCGGCGATACCGTAGAAGCCGAAATCGCCGTCATGGCTGCGCGCGATGCCGGCGGCGGGGCTGGCGAGCGAACGCCCATGCGTGTCGACGGCGAGATCGTAGAAATTGCCGCCCTGGTACCAGGCGCCCAGCTTGTAGGTCGTGCCCTGGGCCGCCGGCTCCCCGCCCGCCGCCGGTGCGTAGGCCAGCTCGGCGATCATGAACGGCGTGACGCCGGTCGCGAAATTCGTGCCGCTGGCGTCCGCCGCCTCCTGGTCGTTGGTCCCGACCGAGCCATCGGGATTGCCGTTGAAGATCGCGGCCTGGAGGGTCCAGGCGTTGCTGAGCGCGCCTTTGACCCGGATGCCGGGCGTCGCCAGCGGATATTCCGGGCCGCCGCCGGGCAGCGCCTCGGCCAGGATCGCCGGGAAGCCGAAGGTCGAATTGACGAAGCCGCCGGTATATTGGCTGGTGACGAATTCGTCGTCGGCCGCGATCTGACCCAGGCGGACGGACACGGCGCTGTCGAAGAAGCCGCGCTCAACCCACAGATCGAACAGCCGGGTCGCCCGTTCAGCATCGATCGAGCTGGGCGTCAGCAGATCGCCGTCGAGCGTATCCTCCGACAGGCCGCGCCCATGGATCTGGTAGGCGTTGACGTGCAGCACCGTATTCTCGATGCCGAGGAACTGCCCCAGGTCGACATCGAGGTCGACCTCCAGGCGTCCGTCATAGCGTGCGCCGGTCTTGGTCCCGCCCGTGACGTTGCCCAGCACCTCGCTGATCTCCGTCGCGCTGACGATGATGCCGTGCTCTTTGAGCTTCGGCGCCAGCCCGAACCAGCCGTCGGTCAGCGAATCCTGATCGAACAGCCCTTTTGGCTGGTCATCGGCAGGCGGCGGGGCCTCGGCCGGAGGCGCCGGCTGGTCCTGAGCAATGGCGGGGCCGGCCGCGAACAGCAGGCCGAACAGCAGCCAGGTCCTGTTGGTCCATTGCAAAAACATCGTCACCTCGCGGCTTGTCGTGCCGGTTGTCGAGAAGAACGCAGTCGAACTAACGGATATACGAGCGCAGGACGGCGACGAGTTCGTCGGCCGCCTCCGTCTCGGGTGCTGTAGGGATACGCGCGGGATCGATCATGTGGATGCGGATGTGATCCTCGACCACCTCCGCCATCAGGCCGGTGATGGCGCCGCGCGCCGCCGTCAGCAGCTGCATCACCTGGGTGCAGCCGGCATCGGTGTCCAAGGCGCGTTCGATCGCCTCGATCTGGCCGCGCAGGCGGCGGATGCGGTTCAGCAGCTTTTGCTTTTCGGTAACGGCATGGACCATTGCGACCTCAGCGAAATATACCCATGGGGGTATACTCCAAATCAGGCCGGATCGCTAGTGCCCGAATTCGGCGACGCTGGCCTGGCCTGCCTCGGTCGGGCGGAACAGCCGCCCTTTCTCCACGATCAGGACGATCAGGAAGCCGCCGATGCCGAAGCCGGCGAAACCGAGGGTCAGCGGGATATCGGTGCCGTTGAAATGCTGGCCGATCCAGAAGCCGCACAGCGCCCCGCCGATGGTGGTGAGGAACCCCTGCACCGACGAGGCGGTGCCGGCCATATGGCCCAGCGGGTCCATGGCGATGGCGCCGAAATTCGACACGACCAGCCCGAAGCAGAAGAACTGCACGGCCAGGAAGGGCGCGAACACGGCCAGCGATTCCCCGCCGCCGACCGAGATGATGGCGTGGACGGTGGCGGTGGTGATGTAGAGGCAGAGCGCGCTGTGCGACAGGATGCGGGTGCCGAACCGCTCCACCAACCGGGCATTGGTCAGCGCCGCCGCCGCGATCGACAGGCCGATCATCGCGAACAGGACGGTGAACCACTTCTCGGCATGGAACACGTCGTAGAAGACCTGCTGTGCCGAATTGATGAAGCCGAACAGCCCGCCCAGCAGAACGGTCATCGCCACCGTGTAGCCGATGGAAATGCGGTTGGTCAGGATGAACCGGAAATTGCGCCGCGTGGTGGCGAAGGAAATCGGGGTCCGGTCTTCAGGATGCAGCGTCTCCGGCAGCTTGAAATGGACCCAGGCAATGACGCTGACCGCGAAGACGGCAAAACCGACGAAGATGAAGCGCCATGGCAGGACCAGCATGATCACCCTGCCGAAGCTGGGGGCGAACACAGGTACCGCCAGGAAGACAATGAAGGACAGCGACATCACCCGCGCCATGCGGCGGCCGGAATAGCAGTCCCGCACGATCGATACGGCCAGCACGCGGGAACCCGCCGAGCCGACGCCCTGCAGGACCCGAGCGATCAGCAGCATCTCGAACGAGGTCGCGGCGGCGGCCATCAGGCTGAACACCACATAGACGGCGAGGCCGATCAGCAGCACCGGCTTGCGCCCGAACCGGTCGGCCAGGGTGCCGTAGATCAGCTGCGAGCTGCCGAAGCCCAGCATATAGGCGGTGACGATCCACTGCCGGTCATTGTCGTTGACGATGTTGAGCGCCTTGGCGATGGCCGGCAGGGCCGGCAGCATGCCGTCGATCGCCAGCGCGTTCACCGCCATCATCGCCGCCACCATGGCAACGAACTGCTTGAACCCCATGCCGGCATGCGGCGTGGAAGGACGAATCTCGGGTTGCGTGTCCGCCCGGGGGGCGACGCGTTGGGTTGCGGCGGCAGTCATGCTAGTCTCGAGCCCAGGATAGACGATCACCCAAGGCGGGACAGCCCCGTCTCGGTAATGCTGCTATGCGGTAAAGGCTTATAGAGCCGAGAAGTTTCCGTTTAGTGTCCGTCGCGCAGAAGCCCGCGCCGAACGGTGGCGGGCTATTAGGCGTTTCCATAATCTCTCTTTCGATCGGCCGATAATGCCCTTTCCGACCATCAACCCATCGCTCAAGGCGGCGCTCGACGCGCGGGGCTATCAGGAGCCCACGGCGGTCCAGCTTGCCGTCATCGAGCCGGAAACGGCGGAGAAGGACCTGCTGGTCTCGGCCCAGACCGGATCGGGCAAGACCGTCGGCTTCGGCCTGGCCATGGCCCCCACCCTGCTGGGCGAGGCGACCGAGCTGGAGCCGACGCGCGAGCCGATCGCGCTGGTGATCGCGCCCACCCGCGAACTGGCGCTGCAGGTGCATCGCGAGCTGCAATGGCTCTATGCCAATACCGGCGCCCGTATCGCCTCCTGCGTCGGCGGCATGGATATGCGGCGCGAGGCGTGGGCGCTGGCCGACGGCGCCCATATCGTGGTCGGCACGCCCGGGCGGCTCAAGGACCATCTGGAGCGCGGTAACCTCAAGACCCGTGAGCTGCGCTGCGTCGTGCTGGACGAGGCCGACGAGATGCTGGACATGGGTTTCCGCGAGGACCTGGAAGCCATCCTCGACACCACGCCGGACGAACGCCGCACGCTGCTGTTCTCGGCGACGCTCCCCAAGGAAATCCTGGGGCTGGCCGGACGCTATCAGAAAAACGCCATGCGCATCGCCGCCACGGCCGAAGGCGAACAGCATGGCGATATCGAGTATCGCGCCGTCGTGATCGGCCCGCACGAGGCCGAGCGGGCGGTGGTCAATATTCTGCGCTATTTCGAATCGCCCGGCGCGCTGGTGTTCTGCTCGACCCGCGAGGCCGTGCGCAAGCTGCACGGCAACCTGCTGGAGCGCGGCTTCACCGCCGTAGCCTTGTCGGGCGAGCTCAGCCAGGCCGAGCGCACGCATGCACTGCAGGCATTGCGCGACGGCCATGCCCGGGTCTGCGTCTGCACCGATGTCGCGGCGCGCGGCATCGACCTGCCCGACCTGGGCCTCGTCATCCAGGCCGACGCGCCACGCAACGCCGAAACCATGCTCCACCGTAGCGGACGCACCGGCCGCGCCGGCCGCAAGGGCACCTGCGTGCTGCTGGTGCCCTATAGCCGCCGCCGGGGCGCCGAGCGTCTGTTCTTCAATGCCCGGGTCCAGCCGGAATGGTCGCCCCCGCCGCCCGCCGACAAGATCCGGTTGCGCGACCAGGAGCGGCTCCTGGTCGAGGTCGCCCAGGCCGACGAGCCGACCGAGGAGGATCTGGCGGCCGCCAACGCGCTGCTGGCCGAGCGCACGCCGGAAGAGCTGGCCGCCGCCCTGGTGCGCATGTATCGCGCCCGCCTGCCGGCGCCGGAAGAACTCTCCGCGCCCACACCCAGGCCCGAACGCGCCCGGCCCGAATATCAGGATCGGGAACGCCCGGACCGTGCGCCCTTTGACCGCGCCGGACCCGATCGCGAGCGCTCCGAACGCCGGCCTGAGCGGCGCGAGGAGCCGCTCGGCCGCGAGAACATGGTCGTGTTCCGCATGAATATCGGCCGCGCCGCCAATGCCGATCCGCGCTGGATGATCCCCGTCATCTGCCGCCGCGGCGGCATCACCAAGAACGAGATCGGCGCGATCCGCATCATGGACCGCGAAACCCAGTTCGAGGTCGCGGCCGACGCCGCCGAGCGCTTCGCGGCGCAGGCGCGCCAGCCGGATGCAAAGGATCCGAATATCCGCTTCGCCACGCTGAACGAGACCCTGGCCGCCAGCACGGGGGCGGACGCGCCGCCCGCCCCTGCCCGGCAATATGACAAGCCCCGCCCCTTTCATAAGAAGTTCGGCGGCAAGCCGGGTGGCCACGCGCCGGGCCCGAAAGGCCCAGGCTTCAACAAGGGCAAGGCGCCCTACAAGGGCAAGTCCGACTTCAAGCCGAGCGCCGACAGGTCCGCCAAGCCGGAGGCCAAGGGCAAGCTGTTCCTGAAAGCCGGCCCAGGCGGCGACCGGCCGCTGGTCAAGAAGAAGCGCGATCGGCCGGGGAAATTCTGAAATCTGAGCAGGTCGGACTAGCGGAGCGTAATCCGACACTCTCACCGCCATACGCATTGCCGGATTACGCTCCGCTGATCCGACCTACATTCCTCTTCTTCGCCTCCCGGTTTGCCGCTAGTGTCTCGGCAAATCGAAACAGGGAGGATCGGATCTATGGTCGTGAGAAGAGGAGCCGCCGCGCTGGTGGCCGCCGTGGCGCTGGCTGGCGGTGTCGCCCAGGCCAAGGGTGACCACGCCAAAGGGTATGTCTCGTCAAAGGGCGAGTGGACGCTGAACGTCAAGGAAACCAAATATCCGGCCGGCTTCCCGAACATTCACGACCATGTCATGCAGGTCACGGCCGACGACGGCAAGGTGCTGCAATACACCGATAATTTCGCGATCGGCGACGGCCCGATGCAGCATGTGAGCCTGGACGGCACCTTCGACGGCAAGCCGCATAAGATGAGCAACGGGCAGGACATGATGGTGACGCTGACCGAGAATGGCTATCACGACCAGTATATTGCCCCGAACGGGACGACCGGCTGGGACAATTGCGAATATTCCAAGCATGTCACGGTGATGACCTGCCATGCCGGCTTCATCCCGGCCGGCTCGACCACGCCGGTCACCTTCACCGAAGTATGGAACAAGACGAAATGAGCGAGATCGAACGCAACAAGGACATCGCGCGGCAGTTCATCGAGAACATGTCGAACAACAATGTGGCCGCGATCCTCGACTCCTATGACGACGACGTGAAGATCTACACGATGGGCAACACGCTGATCTCGGGAGTGGTCAACAAGACCCAGGCCAGGGAATTCGCCGGCCAGGTGCTGAATTCCTTCCCCAAGGGGATCAAGTTCGTCATCCACAACCTGACCGCCGAGGGCGACCGGGTGGCGATCGAGGCGGAATCCTTCGCCGACCATGTGTCGGGCAAGTACTACAACAACAAGTACCATTTCTTCATGCGGCTGAAGAACGGCAAGGTCACCGAGCTGAAGGAATATATGGACACCGAAATGGTGACCGAGGTGCTGTGCGGCGGGCAGAAGCGGCAATAATTCAGCCTAGTCCCGCTCCAGCACGCTCCTCAGCTTCTGGGCCAGCTGGTCTCGGCCGTAGGGCTTGCTGATCAGCTGAACGCCGGGGTCCAGGCGTCCGTTATGGACGATGGTGTTCTCGGTATAGCCTGAGGTGAACAGTATCTTCAGCGACGGGCGCAGCTCCTTCGCCTTGTCGGCCAGGACGCGGCTGGAGACCGGGCCGGGCATGATGACGTCGGTGAAGAGGAGGTCGATCCGCTCCTCGCTCTCCAGGATGGTCAGCGCCGAGACGCCGTCCGCCGCCTCGAGAACGCGATAGCCCAGGCCGCCGACGAGGGCCGCCACCGTGGCGCGGACCGGCTCTTCGTCCTCCACCACCAGGATGGTTTCGGTGCCGGTGATATCCTCGCCCGACGGGCGGTCATAGGTCGCGGCGATGCCTTCGACGCTGCGCGGCAGATAGAGCTTCACCGTCGTGCCGTGGCCGGGCTCGCTATAGATCTTCACATGGCCGCCGGACTGCTTGACGAAGCCGTAGACCATGCTGAGACCCAGGCCCGTGCCGCCGTCGCCCTTGGTCGAGAAGAACGGGTCGAAGGCGCGCGCCGCCACGTCGGGCCCCATGCCGGTCCCGGTATCGGTCACACCGAAGACGACATACTGCCCCGCCTGGACCTCGTCATGCAGCGCGGCATAGGCCTCGTCCAGCCGCACATTCGCCAGCTCCAGGGTCAGCTTGCCGCCCTCGGGCATCGCGTCGCGCGCATTGATCGCGAGGTTCAGCACCGCGGTTTCGAACTGGTGCGGATCGATCGCCACGTTCCACAGGCCCGGCAGGCCCACCGTCTCGATCTCGATCAGCTCACCCAGGGTCCGGCGCAGCATGTCGGTGAGATCGGGCAGCAGCTGGGCAAGATTGGCCGCGCGCGGCTCAAGCGGCTGGCGGCGGGCGAAGGCAAGCAGCTGGTGGGTCAGCTTGGCGCCGCGATCGGCGCCCATCAGCGCCATGTCGACATGGCGC